>Ga0308157_10000200_pt1 | contig 242880 bp, 225 predicted proteins | sample PhyBR1_FD_201035 | JGI IMG/M metagenome (GOLD analysis project Ga0308157, IMG submission 201035) | Phyllosphere microbial communities from UC Gill Tract Community Farm, Albany, California, United States - DLSLB.R1 | ecosystem: Host-associated > Plants > Phyllosphere > Unclassified | place... | reverse complement strand
TGGTTTGGTGTTTAAGAAAACGTTTTCGTTAGATCGGGCAAATATACATTTTTTGTTTATTCGGTTATGCGTTGATCTGGTTATTTGTTATCAGGTTTTATTAGTGGACAAGGTTATTCGATCACAATTAAAAAACAAATAAACAAATAACCAAATTGACAGATCCACTATCCCAAAGCCTGCTCAATGTCAGCGATCAGGTCCGCAGCATCTTCGATACCTACGCTAAGGCGTACTAAATCGTCTGTTATTCCTATTTCCAGGCGCTTGTCTTCCGGTATAGAAGCGTGCGTCATCAGTGCCGGATGGTTGGCTAAAGATTCTACGCCGCCCAACGATTCCGCCAACGTAAATACTTTCAGGTTCTCAAGGAATTTTATTGCCTCAGCCTTTTCGCCCGAAGCAAAGGTAAAAGACACCATACCTCCAAAGCCGTCCTGCATCTGCCTTTTGGCAAGATCGTGGAATTTATGGCTTTCAAGCCCAGGGTAGTATACCGCCTTTATTTTCGGATTTTTGCTTAGGTATTCGGCAACCTTCTGGCCGTTCTCGCAATGGCGCTGCATCCTCAAATGCAGGGTCTTTATACCCCTCAATACAAGGAACGAATCCTGCGGCCCAAGAGTGGCTCCTGTGGCGAATTGTAAAAAGTGCATTTGCTCGCCCAGTTCGGCATCTTTCATTATCAATGCTCCCGCGATCACGTCGCTGTGCCCGCCCAGGTATTTGGTGGCCGAGTGCATCACGATATCGGCACCAAGCTCAAGCGGACGCTGGAGGTATGGCGTAGCGAATGTATTATCTACAGCGAAAAGCACTTTCTTTTCCTTGCATATTTTGGCTACGGCTTCAATGTCAGCCAGCTTCATTAGCGGGTTGGTAGGCGTTTCCACCCACACCAGCTTTGTATTGCCATTAAAAAGCGACCGGAATTTCTCCAGATCGTTCATGTCAACAAAATGGAATTTGATGCCACTATCTTTGTATACGCGCGTGAACATTCGGTAGGTCCCGCCATACAGGTCATCCATGGCAATAACCTCATCACCGGCCTTCAGCATCCGCAATACGCAGTCGGTAGCCGCAAGCCCGGATGAAAAAGCAAGCCCGCGGGCACCGTTCTCAATGCTGGCTAGTGCGTTTTCCAATGCCGTACGGGTCGGATTGGCCGCACGGCTGTATTCGTACCCGCTGTGCACGCCGGGGCTCGATTGTACAAAGGTCGAAGTTTGGTAAACCGGTGGCATTACCGCCCCGGTAGATGGGTCGTGGTGCTGTCCTCCGTGTATGGTTTTCGTGTTAAATTTCATATAACGTGTAGTTTATTTGTCGAAAAATTTAAGCAAATTTACTCGAAATTGGTTAGCTGTGTAACACGACCGGCCACCTTTTGCAAAGAAATAACACCACGCTATATGAAACGCTGCATTACCCTTGCCTTTACGCTACTGCTGCTTGCCGGATGCAAAGAAGAAATGAAAGAAACGACTACGGTAAATACTGAAACTCCTGCCGATACCGCAGTATTGGCCTTTGAGCAAAAAAACTACGCTAAAAAAAGCACTATCTGTAAAAAGGAGTGTACCTACGTGGATATTAAAGTGCCTGAGGCAATGAATGGCGACAAGGCAATAGCCGACAGCATCAACCAGTCACTTTTCAGGGTAGCACGCAGCATTGTGTACTTTGGCGAAAAGCCAACGAATGCGAAAAACTATGAGGAGCTAACGGCAATGTTCATAAAGTCATACGACGACCTTGCGAAAAAATATCCTGAGGAAGCTGCCTGGGGCTGGGAAGCAAAGATCAATACTACAAAGGAATACCAAAGCGGGAACATCATCAACTTTAAGGTGAACAATTATATGTTCACCGGTGGGGCACATGGTTACGAAGGCAACCGTTCGGTGATCATCGATGCCAGGACGGGCAGGACACTAAAACGTTCGGACATCCTGAAAGATGAAAAAGGCTTTACTGCTTTAGCAGAGAAGAAATTCCGTTCGCAGCTCAACATCCCTGCCAATAAGCCCATTAACAGTACGGGGCTTATGTTCGAGAATAACAGGTTCGCCTTGCCGCAAAATATATTCTATTCGAACAACGGCATTACCTTGCTGTACAATCCTGTGGAGATAGCCTCCTTTGCCGACGGCGCTAAAGAAGTAAAGTTCACTTATGCGGAAGCAGGACCTTTCCTTAAAATTAGATAATGTAGAATTCAGGGTTCACGATCGCCTTTCCGGCCTGAAGCCCTGAACTCCAAACTCCCTACTAAAGGAATTTTTTAATGCTCATCATGATCCCAAGGTGGATCCCTTCGTGGTAATTGTTGAATGCGATAGCATCTTCAACTGTCGAAAGCGTAAAGCCAAGCTGCGTTTTGCGTTCGGTAAACGTTTTGAACACCCGGTTGTAATGATCTTTTTCTGTTCTCTCAATTGGTGGCAACAGTAGGGAACGTATTTCATCTGCTTCCTTTTGCGAAAGGTCGTATTCCGGCCTTGTACCGCGCATGTATTTCCCGACCAGCTCGTCGCTAACGTGCAACAGTTCTCCTGCCCCGCCATATACTAACATTTGCTGCGACACGATAATATGCCCTATATTCCATATCAGGTTATTATTGAATCCCGGTGGGATTTTGTTGAGTTGTTCCAGTGAATAATTATCAAAAAAACGGTCGTAGATCTCACGGCTCGTTCGTGTAATTTTAAATTCTTGCTCCATTTTTGTTCGTATTGTTTGAAGCATAAATATAACGAATTTAGCATTGCCCGGCCTGAACTATGGTAAAAGCCTTAATTTTGCGAAATGAAAAAAATATTTTACCTGAAAACCTGCGATACCTGCCGCAAAATCCTTAACTCGTTGCCCACTACTGAAGGTTTTACGCTCCGCGAAATAAAGACCGAGCCAATTACAGCAGGCGAACTGGATGAAATGCACCGCCTCGCCGGAAGCTATGAGGCGCTTTTCAGCCGGAAGGCAACACTTTATAAAGAACGTGGCCTGAAAGATGTGCAACTTACCGAGGCCGACTATAAAAACCTCATAAACGAGCACTACACCTTCCTGAGCCGCCCGGTCATCGTAGATGACGACAGCATATTTGTTGGCAACAGTAAGAAAAACGTCGAGGCTGCCATTGCACATTTGAGCCATTAACAGTCCCTCAGTTATTTTTATTAACTTTGTGGCTCTAAATTTTTTGCATGATACAATCCATGACCGGGTTTGGTAAAGCATCGCTGCAGCTGCCCAACAAAAAGGTGACCGTTGAAGTAAAATCCCTAAACAGCAAAGGCCTCGACCTGAATGTACGCATGCCTTCGGCTTTTCGCGAAATGGAGCTGGGACTGCGCAACCAGATAGCCCAAAAGCTGGAGCGCGGCAAGGTGGACTTCTCGCTTTTTGTTGAAGTTACCGGTGAGGAAACCTCTTCAAAGATCAATGTACCGATCGTAAAAGCCTATATTAAGCAGATGAAAGATGTGATCCCTGACGGCGATGACACCGAATTCATGAAGATGGCCGTACGCATGCCCGATGCGCTCAAAACAGAGCGTGAAGAGATCGATGAGAATGATTGGGGCCAGATACAGGGCGTTATAACCCAGGCGCTGGAAAACATCCATAGCTTCCGCGTGACCGAAGGCGTGGCTTTGGAAAAGGAGTTCCTTGTAAGGATATCCAACATCCTGTCGCTAATGAACGAAACCGTATCACTGGATGCCGAACGCCTGCAAACCGTAAAGACAAGGCTGCACGCATCGATAGAAGAACTTCAGGTAAATGTAGACGAGAACCGCTTTGAGCAGGAACTTATTTATTACCTTGAAAAAATGGACATTACCGAGGAGAAAGTACGCCTGGAGAACCACCTGAACTATTTTATTGAGACCCTTGCCGGTACCGAAGCCAACGGCCGCAAGCTGGGCTTCATTACCCAGGAAATGGGCCGCGAGATAAACACTATGGGATCTAAAGCCAACCATGCCAAAATGCAAAAACTGGTGGTACAGATGAAGGATGAACTGGAAAAAATAAAAGAACAGGTACTGAACGTGCTTTAAATTCCAGGTTCCAAAATACGAACGACAACACAACACTAATGAATAAGGGCAAATTACTGGTATTCTCGGCGCCATCGGGGTCGGGAAAAACAACTATAGTCAGGCACCTGCTGGCACAACCCGAGCTGGACCTCGAGTTCTCGGTTTCGGCGGCCACCCGCGAGCCACGTGGAACTGAGGAGCATGGCAAAGACTATTACTTCATATCGCTGGAAGATTTCAAAAAGCACATCAAGGCTGAAGAATTCGTAGAGTGGGAAGAGGTATACCGTGACAACTTTTACGGTACGCTGAAAAGCGAGGTAGAGCGCATCTGGGCACAGGGTAAGAACGTGATATTCGACATCGACGTGGCGGGCGGCCTTCGCATCAAAAAGAAATTCCCCGACGAAACACTGGCCGTATTCGTAAAGCCACCAAGCATCGACGAACTGAAGATACGCCTCAAGAAACGCAGCACCGAATCGGATGATAAGATAAACATGCGAATAGCCAAGGCATCGGTAGAGCTGGCTACGGCACCACAGTTTGACGTTGTGATAAAGAACTACGACCTTGATATTGCCAAGCAGGAAGCGTATGAGTTGGTGAAAAGCTTCGTTAATAAGTAATATGAAGGTCGGGCTGTATTTTGGGACATTCAACCCCATGCACATAGGGCACCTTATCATTGCCAACCACATAGCCGAGAACAGCGGTCTTGACCAGGTATGGCTGGTGGTAACGCCGCACAACCCGCACAAGAAGAAAAGCACCCTGCTGGACGACCACCATCGCCTGCAGATGGTATTCCTCGCTACCGAAGATTACCCAAAACTGAAGCCCAGCGACATCGAGTTCAAGCTGCCGCAGCCCAACTATACGGTGCATACGCTGGCGCATTTACAAGAGAAATTCCCCAAGCATGAATTCTCCCTCCTGATGGGCGAGGACAACCTCAATTCCCTGCACAAATGGAAGAACTATGAGGTGATCCTGCAAAACCACGAGATCTACGTATATCCCCGTCTCAATACAGAGACCATTGACCCGGAGATCGCCATCTCAGCCCGGATCCACCGTGTTGATGCGCCTGTTATCGAGCTTTCCTCCACCTTTATCCGCGAAAGCATAAAGAACGGAAAGAATGTACAGCCCATGCTGCCGCATAAGGTATGGCAGTATGTGGAGCATAATTTATTCTACAAGAAATAATCAACGTTCTGATTAGTCAGAGCCATCATCGATACCGGTGCTGAAAACTGCGACTGACTGTCTGCTATTTCGTACCTTTGAGTATAAATCTTATCACTATGCTCAACTTCGAACTTTATAACCCTGTCAACCTTGTATTTGGCAAGGCTCAAATGGAAAAACTCTCCAAACTCATTCCGGCTAATGCCAAAATATTATTGGCTTATGGCGGCGGTAGTATTTTTACGAACGGTGTACACGCGCAGGTAATTGATGCACTGAAAGGCCATGACATTACCGAATTTGGCGGCATTGAGCCCAATCCGCGCTACGAAACGCTTATAAAGGCTGTGGCTGTTATCAAAGAGAAAAAACTCGACTTTATCCTGGCGGTCGGCGGCGGATCGGTTATCGATGGTGTAAAATTCATATCGGCAGCTGTGGATTTTGAAGGCGACCCCATTGACATCTTACGGAAAAGGATTCGCATAGAGCGTAATGCCATGCCGTTCGGGACCGTGCTTACACTTCCGGCAACGGGCAGCGAAATGAACTCGGGTGCTGTGATAAGCGTGGAGGCTACACAGGAAAAACTGACCTGCGGCGGCCCTGCCCTGTTCCCGAAATTCTCGATATGTGACCCAACCGTTGTAGCCTCATTACCGAAAAGACAGGTGCAGAACGGTGTCATCGATGCCTTTACCCACGTGATGGAGCAGTACCTTACCTACCCTCACGACGCGCTTTTGCAGGACAGGATAGCCGAAAGCATTTTGCAGACATTGATTGAAATAGGCCCCGGCGTGGCCGAAAACCCTGCCGACTACAAACTGGCGTCCAACTTTATGTGGTGCTGTACCATGGCGTTGAATGGCCTCATACAAAAGGGCGTACCTACCGACTGGGCTACCCACATGATAGGCCACGAGCTTACCGCGCTGTATGGCATAGACCACGCACGCACACTGGCCATCATCGCCCCGAACCTTTACAAAGTAATGTTCGATACCAAAAAAGAAAAACTGGCACAATATGGCAGCCGTGTTTGGAATATCTCTGAAACAAATATTGACAAAGCCGCAGAACTCGCCATTGAGAAAACAGTGGAATTCTTCCAAACAATGGGCATGCCGGAAAGGATATCTGAATATACAAAAGATCTTCAAAATACCGCTAACATCATTGTGAACCGTTTTGAAGAGCGCGGATGGAGGGCGCTCGGCGAGCGTGGCAACATCACTCCAGATAAGGTGAGGGAAATCGTAGAGATGAGTTATTAGGCAAAAATAAAAGGCACCCCTGTGGAATAAGGAATGCCTTTTAAAACACCAAAAACAAAAAATTTAACTAACCTTGTATATCCTAATCATAAACAAAATTATAGTTGGATAACGCAGGTGGTAACATCGTAATTGCATTGTGAATCATAATAAAATGTTAATATTTATTTACGGATACATCAATCATCGCAATATTTAGCATGATGCTAACAGGCAGGTTGTGTTAAAAATGAGTACTTTTGACGTTTCAATTCAATCGATTTAATAATGAGTGACACTCCAAAGTTCGCCGTTATAGGCGGCGGAAGCTGGGCCACGGCAATTGCCAAGATGCTTTGCGTAAATGTACCCGAAATAGCATGGTACATGCGCAACAACGACGCCATTGAGCACCTGAAACTGCAAAAACACAATCCCAACTACCTGAGCTCGGTAGAATTTGACCCTAAAAAACTCCGCCTTACCAGCGACATCAATGAGGCTGTTGCTTATGCTGATTATGTGATATTTGCCATACCATCGGCTTTCTTAAGCAAAGAACTGGAGAATATGACCGTGAGCCTTGAGGATAAAGTGATCTTTTCGGCTATAAAGGGCATCGTACCCGAGACCAGCCTTATCGTTGGGGAGCATTTCCATGAAAAATACGACATCCCATATGAAAATATCGGGGTAATTACCGGCCCATGCCACGCGGAGGAGGTAGCACTTGAGCGCCTTTCCTACTTGACTATTGCCTGCGGGAATGAAAAAAATGCCAAGATAATGGGCAAGAACCTGAGCAGCCATTATATTAAAACTAAAACATCCGACGACATCGTAGGGACAGAATATGCCGCGATGCTTAAAAATATCTATGCTATCGCTGCCGGTATCGCCCACGGCCTTGGCTATGGTGATAACTTCCAGGCACTGCTGATGAGCAACGCGATACGCGAGATGAAAAAATTCATCCGCAAGGTGCATAAAATGAAGCGTAACATCAATAACTCGGCCTACCTGGGTGACTTATTGGTAACGGGCTACTCGGTATTCTCGCGCAACCGTATGTTCGGTAACATGATCGGCAAGGGTTACACGGTAAAATCGGCAATGATGGAAATGAGCATGGTCGCCGAAGGATATTATGCTACCAAGAGCGCTTATAAACTGAACGAGGATTATGGGGCAAAAACCCCGATCATTGATGCCGTGTATGCCATTTTATACGAAGGCAAGGAAGCACGCTCTACCTTTAAAAAGCTAACGGAAAAACTCGATTAAAGACTACACAGCAATGAACCACGACCACCTTATCGATCATCCCGGCGTATTGGCAGCCTTTTCGATAGTGGTCGTAGTGATGCTGTTATTGGACCTTGGCGTGTTCAATAAGCACAGCCATGTCGTTTCAAATAAAGAAGCGCTTACATGGTCGATCGTATGGATATCGCTGGCCATGGCGTTCAGCGGAGTTATCTATTATTTTTTAGGATTCGAGCAGTTCACACAGTTTCAAAGCGCGTACTGGATAGAGAAGGCCTTATCTGTCGACAATCTTTTTGTTTTTATACTTGTCTTCGGGTTCTTTAATGTTCCTAAGCGCCTGCACCATAAAGTATTATTTTGGGGCATAATCGGGGCTCTGGTGTTCCGGGCCCTATTCATTTTTACCGGTGTGGAGCTTATTAACCAAACCTACCTGCCGGAGATGTCCATATTTGGCGAAAAGGTTCGCATTAATGCCGTCCTTTCCCTCTTTGGGTTTTTCCTGGTGTATGCCGGGGTAAAATCATGGTTCGCCAAAGAAGATGACGATGAGGATAAAGACTTCTCTAAAAGTCCGGGTGCGCGGATTATCTACAAACTGTTTAAAGTAACTAAAAATTACGAGGGCAGCCGCTTCTTCGTAAAGACAAATGGCGAACGAATGGCTACACCATTACTGGTTGTCGTGGCTGTTATCGAATTTACCGACCTCATTTTTGCCGTCGATTCCATACCTGCCATATTTGCCATAGCGCCTGACGACCCTTTTATCCTTTACACTTCTAATATCTTTGCGATACTGGGATTACGGGCACTATACTTCCTACTGGCGAATTTCATGCACATGTTCAGCAAGCTGCATTACGGGCTGGCGCTCATACTCGCTTTCATTGGCGTGAAAATGCTTATTAATCCGTTCGTACATATCTCTTCTCCGGCATCTCTAATTGTAGTGGGCGGAATACTTATAGTTGCTGTAGCAGTTTCGTTGTTGTTTCCTCAGCCACCTAAAGCCTCCTAGCCACCGAAGAGGGGACTCTACTCTTTCCACAACCACGATGCCGCAACAGTGGGATTCCCCCTTCGGGGGTTAGGGGGCTTGGTTTACGGTTATCTCATCCACAAAAATAAATGCCTCTCCCCCTGCGCCCTGGTGCCATTCGGGCAGTGTGCCAAAGTTGTAAGCTTTTATTTTCACATATCTTCCCGAAGTGTTACGCAGGCCAACCACAATGCTGGATGCCCTCACCGTATAGTCCTTTGCATCGATCACATTAACAGCGCTTTCGGCCAATGTAAAATTCACATTGTCGTCTGACACATAATATTCCACTTTGGTCGGGAATATGATCCATGCCCGTGTATCCTGCAGGAAGCGGGTTGAAATGCTTTTTACAGGCATTTTCTTTTGCAAGTCGATCACGGCTTCAAAGTCCTGCCCCTGATAGCCCTGCCAGTCGCCCTTGCGCCAGTTTTCGGTGCCTAATATGCCATCCAGCAATCCGTCAGGACCGCCGGCATGATATTGCGGGTTATATCTGGATTTGATGCTGATGGTGTAGTTGTTGGGTTTTTTAAAAAAATACGCGCTCACCGTATCGCTTTTAACACCATTGCCATCATCTTTAAAAGCTTCGACCAATGATGAAGCAGTGAGCACCACAGGTTCCTTGTATTCTCTAAAGGCGCCTTTTTCCTTTGTCGTAATTGCCGATAACCTGTATTTGATCCCGAAGGGCTTATTTTCCGTATTTATAATCTTCAGGTTCATCGTACCTTTAAACGATTTGCCTTCGGCTTCGATGACAGGAACAGGAATAATTTCTTCATAGGCAGGAATTTCACTAACCGTCATTATGCCCCTATCGGCATATTGCTCCTCTTCAGTGTCGAGAGCTGCTAATTTCTGGTATGAAGTGGTAGGTCGAATAACCCTTTCGGTCCCGTCTTCAAGGTGAAGTTTCACAGCATTAAAATAGGGGGTAACAGCGGACCATCCTGTCGCTCCGGGTGAGTCGGCATAAATACCCATACTGCTCAGTATATACCATGCGCTCATCTGCCCGCAGTCTTCATTTCCTATAAGCCCGTCTGGTGTATTTTTGTAAAAATTATTCAGGATGTAATGGACTTTCTCTTTGGTTTTCTCCCTATTCCCGACATAATTATATAGGTAAGCCATGTGGTGGCTGGGCTCGTTACCGTGCGCATATTGCCCAATAAGCCCTGTAATATCCACCTGCTCCCTGCCGGTGGTAGACGATGGCGCCGAGAACATCTCGTCGAGTTTTGCTTCAAATTTTTCCTCACCTCCATAGGCTTTTATCAATCCCCGAATATCCTGCGGGACAAAGAAGGTATATTGCCAGCTGTTGCCCTCGGTAAAATTATTGTTCACTTCACGGGGATCGAAAGGCTTGTCCCAGCCACCGTTGCGTTTCGGCCTCATGTGCCCTGTTGAAGGGTCGAAGAGGTTTTTCCAGTTTTGGGAGCGCATCATGAAATAATTATAATCTTCCATCCGGCCAAGCATTGACGCCATTTGCGCAATGCACCAGTCGTCATAAGCATATTCCAAAGTTTTAGAAACGCTTTCGTGCTCATCATCAATGCTGATGAAACCATTCTTTTTATAAGCATCCAGCCCCAGATGGTCGAGCATGGCACTGTGTTTCGCAGCCTCAAAAGCTTTTTCGTAGTCAAATCCTTTTATGCCTTTTGCCATTGCATCGGCCATTACCGATACCGAATGATAGCCTATCATACAGTCGGTCTCGTTGCTGGCCAGTTCCCATACCGGCAGCCTGCCGCCCTGCTCGTACTGCTTTAGGAACGTATTGATGAAATCGGCCGTACGCTTTTTATCAATGAGCGTATACAGCGGGTGCGCCGCCCTGAAAGTATCCCACAGCGAGAACACCGAATAGTAATCGAACCCTTCCGCCTTATGGACTTCATTATCACGACCGCGGTACATACCGTCCACATCCATGGCAATGTTGGGCTGCATCATTGTGTGGTATAGCGCGGTGTAGAATATCGCCAGCTTGTCCTTGTTTTTTTCCTGTATCTCTATTTTCGAAAGTTCCTTGTCCCAAAGCTTTGCGGCAGCGGCTTTTGCCTTTTCAAGGTCCCAATCGGGCATCTCGGCCTTCATGTTTTTTGCGGCGCCTTCATAGCTTGTAGGAGAAAGCGCAACCTTAACCAACAACTTCTCGCCTGCCTTTACATCTTTGCTAAAGCTTATTGCCAACAGCGAACCCGCGAATTGTTTATCGGTCACTTTTGCCGGTGCAAAGGCATTGTTATTTACCGCCGTTATGTTCATCGGCTGGCTGAACTCAATGCGGGCATATACATACTGGTCGCGTGCCCAGGCCTCACTGCGGCGCAGCACTTCGATGGTTTTGCTGTCGATTATCCGTACATCACCCATCAGGAGCTTATCTCTATGGTTCAGGTCAAGGATGATGTTGGCCTGCCCTTTTCTGGTAAATGTATATTGGTGCAGCCCTACGCGTGCCGATGCCGTCAGTTCCACATTAATAGCATCATCGTCCAGTTTTACGGAATAGTACCCTGCCGTAGCCTTTTCATTGGCATGCGAGAAGGATGAGGAATAACTTTTACTATCCAGCTTAGGTTCGCCCATAGTAGGCATCAGCATGATGTCTCCATAGTCGGAAACCCCTGTGCCATTAAGGTGCGTATGCGAAAACCCGTAAATGACATTATCCGAATAATGGTAGCCACTGCAACCATCCCAACTGTCGTCGATACGGGTATCGGGGCTGAGCTGCACCATCCCGAAAGGTACGGTCGCCCCCGGAAAGGTATGTCCGTGCCCGCCTGTACCGATGAAGGGATTGACGTGTTTTGAATAAGCCGTACTTTGCGAATATGCAATTACTGAAACGAACAATGAGAGTAGTAGTGCTGTTTTTTTCATTTTTAGATGGAAAAATTTCGATAAAGATAGAAAAGATAATGGAACACGGAAGATGCGCATCGGGCGGATCAGCGCAGATCTTTATAAACCATACTATTTATACTTTTTGAATACGTCCCATTACCACAATGTTCTCCGGGTCTTTATAGAATGTTCACAAAGTGGAATCAATCCGTGGAGATCAGCCCGATCCGCGTCATCCGTGTTCCAGTGCTACCGTATCAGGTACTCCAAAAAGGCCTCTACCGTTTCATAGTTTTCTGATGGCAGCTTCTTCTTAAGGCGCATCTTGCATACCCGCACACTTTGGGGCGATATGCCAAGGATGTTAGCCATGTCAGGCCCGTTGAGCTCCAGTCGCATGAGCACCAGTATGCGGGTCTCGGCTTCGGTCAGGGCTACCCCGCTTTCTTTTATCCGCGAAAAGAAGCCCGGGTATATCGCCCTGAAGCGCGACTGGAACTGCGCCCAGTCATCGTCGGTAAGGATCTTTTTTTCCAGCAGTGCCGCGATCTCCTCTTCGGTAGGTTCGGCAGTTTCCTGTTTGGGGGCTGCTCCTTCCTGCAGGCTGCTGATGATGGCGTTCTTCCTGGAAAGGTCGATGATATAGGTCTTAAGCTCCTGCTCCTTTACATCGATGATCTTTTGGGTGTTGTGCAGTTCCATTTCCAGCTGGCGCTCTTTGAACCGCATCCGCGAAAAGTAGCGGTATATGAAGAATGCGACCACCAGCAGTATCGCAAGTACCCCAAAAGCTATCGTCAACAGCCGGTTGTTGGCAATGTCCTTTTCATTTTGCAGGTTTTGTATGCGCAGGTTTTTTACCTCCAGTCCCAGCTCTGCCTGGTTTTGCGACAGGCGCTCGCTTTGGTTGGCTTCCATCAGCTCGCGCTCCACCTCAAAATATTTTTTGTAGTAATACAGTGCCGAATCTGCCGTGCCGAACCGCTCGTGGCTCTTGGACAGTTCTTCATACGCTTCACGAATGCGTACCTTGCTGTCCAGTTGGCGCGCTATGGCAAGGCACCTGCGTGCGGCATTAAAGGCTTTCTTAGCATCGCCTTTCTGGGTGTAAACGGTTCCGAGGTTCTGCCAGGCGGTGGCTATGCCTTCCTTATAATCTATCTTATGGCATTCTTCCAGCGAGAGCAGGTAATATTTCAGTGCGGGTTCAAGGTTATCACCATAACGGTATATCTGCCCCTGGTTATTATAGGCAATAGCAAGGTCGCGGGGTTCGTTCAGTTCTTTAAAAATGGCGATGGCTGCCTCATTGCTTGCAAATGCCTTTTTAAAATCACGGCGCTCTTTGAGGATAAGGGCACGGTTGGTATGGGTAAGCCCAAGCAGGCGCTTCATGTCGAGCCGGGTTGCCAGCGCGGCTGCTTCGTTATAGCACTCCATAGCTGCATCGTTGTTCTCAAGCCGCCAGTGAACAAGGCCAAGGTTATTGAGCAACGTTGCCATTTGCTCCTTATTTCCTTCCTGCTTTACTTTTTTATAGGCTTGCGTAAAATAGTCCAGCGCCTTTTGGTAGTTGCCCATGCGCCATTCTTCATTGCCCAGGTCGGTAAGGTTGACAGAAGCAGGTACCTGTTCGCCCACAACTCTTTGCTCTTCCTTTGCCTTTTGGCATGACCCGAAAAGAAAGAGGGTGAGTAGAGTATAGCAAAAGAAAAGTGCAGGCATTTTTTTCATAGCGGGACAAAGCGATGTTTTCGCTTACCGCAATATAGAAAAAATTGGGTTTAGATAGATCAAACCTGCCAAATTGAGAACAGTGATCCTAAATACGAATATACCGTCCCGGCGGAACTCATAAGAGCAGACCCGGCGAGGCGATATATTTATAGTAATGTCCATCATATACACATGAGAACCCCGGAGGAGTGAAATATGATCTTACAAAGCTACCCTTGGATTTACTCTGCCTTCTCAGCAAGATGCTCCAGCATATCAGCCGTCATGGCATCCAGGCCGAAATCGTGCTTCCAGCCCCAGTCCTGCCTTGCACTGCTATCATCAATGCTTTGCGGCCAGCTGTCGGCTATCTTTTGGCGGAAGTCCGGCGCATAATCAACGGTAAAATCCGGAATGTGCTTTTTGATCGCCTGGGTTATCTCCTCAGGCGTAAAATCCATTGCCGAAAGATTGTAGGCAGAGCGTATCTTTATATTTTCGGCCGGTGCCTGCATGATCTCGACGGTAGCACGTATGGCATCGTCCATATACATCATCGGCAGTCGGGTTTCGGCATTAAGGAAGCAGGTATATTTGCCATCAGCCAAAGCTTTATGGTAAATGTCAACGGCATAATCGGTAGTGCCGCCGCCCGGAGGGGTTGACCAACTGATGAGTCCCGGATAACGGATGCTGCGTATGTCAACACCGTAAATATTGTGGTAATATTCGCCCCAGCGTTCGCCCGATTGCTTAGAGATGCCGTATACGGTAGATGGCTCCATAACGGTATATTGCGGCGTGTTTAATTTAGGTGTTGTAGGCCCGAACACAGCAATGCTCGACGGCCAGAATATTTTTTTGATCTTTCCAGCCTTGGCAATGTTCAGCACGTGGAATAGTGAGTTCATATTGAGGTCCCAGGCAAAGGCAGGGTTCTTTTCGGCAGTCGCCGAAAGCAGCGCGGCCATAAGGTAAACATCCTCTACATGGTATTGCTCTATCACGGCCTGCACCTGGTTAAAATCAAGCGCATTAACCACCTCAAACGGACCTGAAGCTACAAATCCGGGATCGCCCTTGCGCACATCGGAAGCTACAACTTCGTCTTTACCGTAAATGCTACGCAGTTTTTTTGTCAGTTCGGTACCAATTTGCCCGCAGGCGCCTATAATGAGTATTTTTGCCATGAGTTGTGTTCGTTTGCAATGCAAATATAACGGTTTCGAATTATGATATTCATTCTTTTAGAATGCTGTTCTAACAATTTTTTAAAAGATCGTGATTTTAAACACAGGTAAACCGCATTATCGTTAAAATAATTATTGTTCAGGCAACGTACATCGCACAACATTATGTTACATAAAGAAAATCAAAACATAGCGGTCACTTTGGCCCAACATTTGTAAATTTGCTGTCAATCACAAGAAAATGAAATACCTGAAGATAATAGCCGTAGTTACGTTTTCCGTACTCCTCTTTTCCTGCGAGGATGACAAGGAGCAACGCGTAGCCCAGGCCAAACGGATAGAACGGCAAAACGACTCCATTGTAAAAGCGCTTGCTAAAGACTGGAAATTCAATGTGCCTATACCAACTGCTAAAGTACAGCAACAAATAGACAATTGGGGAGAATGGGAGCAGCTGAAGAGCGAGCTGCTCCAAAAGCCTGCCGGCGACCTGGCCACCTACCGCCAAAAGACCAAAGACCTGGTACGCAAGGCGGAACTGGCACGCAACACTATTCCGGCCGCCTTCAGGAAGCCACAGGTGAGCAGCCGTTTTGATGTGCTGGTGACCAAAATAAAATCGTTGCACACCTTTGTAAGCGTGGATCCCGTATCCCCAAAAAAGGTTTTCGAGATCATGGGCAGCGTGAATTATGAAGCCGCGTCCATCTTCAACCAGTTCGACGAAATGATCCGCATCAAGGAGATCCCTAAAGAAATTGGTGAAGAGGAAATGCTGCGCGCTCTTGATACCGTGCGCCATGCTAACCCCGACATGCAGCCGCAGCCGCCAACAACCACAACACCGCAAAGGCCCCAACTTTCTCTTTCTCCCGGCCATGGCGGATTTATAAAAAAGCAAAATTGAGACCTGAATTTTTAGATAAATACGGGCAGTCGCCCAAAGTAAAGCAGATAGCCGAAGCCATTGCAAAGCCGGAGAACAAGCTGCAGGTAAAGGGCCTTTTGGGCTCTTCGCTGTCTTTTGTCATCGATCCGCTGTTCCGCCAGAGCGAACTGCCATTCCTCCTTATCCTTAAAGACAAGGAAGAGGCCGCCTATTACCTTAACGACCTGGAGCAGCTCATAGGCGACCAGGACGTACTGTTCTATCCCGGCTCTTATCGTCGCCCCTACCAGATAGAGGAGACCGACAATGCCAACATACTATTGCGTGCCGAGGTTCTAAACCGCATCAACTCGCGCAAAAAACCGGCCATCATCGTATCCTATGCCGAAGCACTGTTTGAAAAAGTAGTAACCCGCAAGGACCTCGAAAAGAATACGCTGAAAATAGCGACAGGCGATCTGGTTTCCATCGATTTCATCAATGAGGTACTGTTCGAATATGAGTTCCGCCGGGTGGATTTCGTATCGGAACCGGGCGAATTCTCCGTACGCGGGGGCATTGTGGACGTATTCTCCTTTTCGAATGACAATCCTTACCGTATCGAGTTTTTTGGCAACGAGGTCGATAGCATCCGTACTTTCGACGTAGCCTCTCAGTTGTCATTGGAAAAGAAGAAAAAGATCACCGTTATCCCGAATGTCGAGAACAAGTTCATGCAGGAGAAACGGGAAAGCTTTTTAGAATACATCAGCGAAAGAACAATTCTGTTTATAAAAGATGCCGAAGCGTCACTGGCGCAGCTGGACGCTCTTTTCGGCAAAGCTACAGAGGCTTTCGCAAAATTGTCAACAGACGTGAAGCGTGCTTCGCCCGAAGAACTGTTCCTTAACCAGCAGTCTTTCGTGAAAAAGGCACTTGACTTTGCGATAGTAGAACTTTCCAACCGTGCCACCTTCAGGACACAGGCAGTCTTTGAGTTCCACATACAGCCGCAGCCATCGTTCAACAAGCAGTTTGACCTGCTGCTGAACAACCTGCAGGACAACCATCATAACGGGTTTAAAAATTACCTGTTCTGTTCCAATGAGGCACAGGCAAAACGTTTCGACGACATCTTCGAAACGCTTGACGAGGCCAGCCATGATGATACCCGCAAGCAATATAAAACGATAGTTTTCCCGATCTACGAAGGTTTTGTAGATGAGGAAAACCAGATCGCGTGCTATACCGACCACCAGATATTTGAACGCTACCATAAGTTCAGCATTAAGAACGGCTATTCGAAAAAGCAGACGATCACACTAAAGGAACTCAATTCCTTATCCGTTGGCGATTACGTAACGCATATCGACCACGGCATCGGGAAATTCGGCGGGCTGCAAAAGATACAGGTAGAGGGACGGACACAGGAGGCCATAAAGCTGGTGTATGCCGACAACGACATTGTATACGTGAGCATCCACTCGCTGCATAAAATATCCAAATACAACGGCAAGGACGGTGCACCGCCAAAGATATACAAACTGGGCTCCGGCGCGTGGAAAGCCTTAAAACAAAAGACCAAAGCACGCGTTAAGCACATTGCCTTTAACCTTATACAGCTATATGCCAAGCGCAGGCTGGAAAAAGGCTTCCAGTATGCGCCCGACAGCTACCTGCAGGCAGAGCTGGAGTCGTCGTTCATTTACGAAGACACGCCCGACCAGATCACTGCTACCCGTGATGTGAAAGCCGACATGGAAAGCGAACGCCCCATGGACCGCCTGGTGTGCGGTGATGTGGGCTTCGGAAAGACCGAAGTTGCCATACGCGCTGCGTTTAAAGCGGTGGACAGTGGCAAGCAGGTCGCCATACTGGTGCCTACCACGATACTCGCCTACCAGCACTACCGGACGTTTAGTGAACGATTGAAAGATATGCCGGTGAGTATCGGGTACCTGAACCGTTTCCGTACCGCGAAGCAAAAAGCCGATACCCTCAAGCAACTGGAAGATGGTAAACTGGACATTCTCATCGGAACGCACCAGCTTGTGAGCAAGAATGTCAACTTCAAAAACCTTGGGCTACTTATCGTTGACGAAGAGCAGAAATTCGGCGTAAATGTAAAAGACAAACTTAAGACCATAGCCGCTAATGTGGATACACTGACACTGACGGCCACCCCAATACCAAGGACGTTGCAATTTTCGCTCATGGCGGCACGCGACCTTTCGGTAATTACCACGCCACCGCCGAACCGCTACCCCATCGAGAGCCAGGTGGTTGGCTTTAATGAAGAGGTGATACGTGATGCCATTTCGTATGAGATACAGCGCGGTGGGCAGGTGTTCTTTATCCACAACCGGATCGAGAACATCAAGGAAGTCGCCGGAATGATACAGCGACTGGTGCCTGGTGCAAAAGTAGGTGTAGGCCACGGGCAGATGGATGGCAAAAAGCTGGAAGAACTGATGCTAGCCTTTATGGAGGGCGACTTCGATGTGCTTGTTGCCACCACTATCATCGAGAGCGGGCTGGACGTACCTAATGCCAACACCATATTCATCAACAATGCCAACAACTTCGGGCTATCCGACCTGCACCAGATGCGCGGGCGCGTGGGACGGAGCAACAAAAAGGCGTTTTGCTACTTTATTGCACCGCCGTATAGCGCCATGACCGAAGATGCCCGCAAACGCATACAGGCCTTGGAGCAATTCAGCGAGCTGGGCAGCGGATTCAACATTGCCATGAAGGATCTTGAAATTCGTGGTGCCGGAGATCTGCTTGGCGGGGAACAAAGCGGCTTCATCAATGAGATCGGTTTTGAAACCTACCAGAAGATCATGAACGAAGCCATCGAGGAACTGAAGGAAAATGAGTTCAAAGATCTGTATGATGATGGTGACGATACTGCCGAAAAAGAATATGTGAAGGACCTGCAGATCGATACCGACTTCGAACTGCTGTTCCCCGATGAATACATCAACAACATTACCGAAAGGCTCAACCTGTATAACGACCTTGGTGCCATTAAGGATGAGGAAGGGCTAATTGCCTTCGAGCAGAAGCTCATGGACCGCTTCGGGCCGCTGCCGAAACAGGCACAGGCACTGCTTACCAGCATGCGCATAAAGTGGATAGCTACCAAAATGGGACTCGAAAAACTGGTGCTCAAACAGGGCAAAATGGTAGGTTATTTTGTAGGCGACCAGCAAAGCGATTACTACCAAAGCAGTACTTTCCGCACCGTACTGAAGTTCGTACAGCAATATCCTACGCTATCCAAAATGAAGGAGAAGCAAACGAAGAATGGGCTACGACTACTGCTGACTTTCGAGAATGTGAGATCGTTGAAGAAGGCGCTCGAGTTGCTGGAGATGGTGTTTGGGGAATAAAATTTATCTATCGCCCCTCCGGAGCTTTAGGTGGTCGCGGGTAAATTTTTGCTCTAAATAGGCCGCTCCTCCGGAGCTTTTTATGGTTTTGACAATTCATGACTATAACTATATCGCTCCTCCGGAGCTAATCGAAGACGCGTATATAATTATGATCCCAATAGCGTAAATCCAATGTATTAGCATACCCGGTGGAACGGCACATTCATAAGGAATCAAGAACCTCAACAGAAAGCTCCGGAGGAGCGTTATATTTATAGGATTAAATGCTTATATTTCCAAAAGCTCCGGAGGAGCGATATATAAATGGCTGATACTTATTCTCAAATCTACATTCATATTGTCTTTGCTGTAAAAGGGCGGGCAAATCTTCTCTCAGAAAAATGGAAAGATGAACTGTATAAATACATAACCGGTATCATTACGAACGACGGGCAAAAACTAATCGCCATAAATGGAATGCCCGATCATATCCATATATTGATCGGATTAAAACCAACAATCGCATTATCAGACCTTGTCAGGGATATTAAAGCCAGTTCTTCAAAATTTATTAATACTCAGAAATGGATCGCCGGAAAATTTGAATGGCAGCATGGCTTCGGAGCGTTCTCATATAGTCATTCGCAATTAACCAACGTTATCAATTACATTCAAAACCAGGAGGAGCATCATAAAAAACGAACATTTAGGGAGGAATATCTTGAATTTTTAAAAGCCTATACTGTAGATTTTAAGGAGGAATTTATCTTTGATGAAATTTTGTGAAGATATATCGCTCCTCCGGAGTTTTAGGTGGTCGTGGTAAATTCATCTCTATAAATATTTCGCTCCTCCGGAGCTGGCAGAACTAGTTATTTTATTGCCCGTCTCACCCCCTCATCGAATACAACAGACTAAAACTGCGACTGCGACTGAAACCTACTCCAACCCCTCCCACCATTTTCTAAACATCTGCGGTTTATCCAGACTTACCTTCTCCCCTATCATTGGCGTTAGTATCGGCATGCCCTGTTTTTCGGCTTCGGCCGTTACGCGTTTTATCGGTTCGTCCCAGTCGTGGAGGGCGAGGGAGAATTTGGCCCAGTGCACCGGCAGCAATTTTTTGGCTTTGAGGTCGTGTGCGGCGGCTACTACCTGTTCGGGCAGCATGTGGATGTACTCCCAGTTGACATTGTACTGCCCGCATTCCAGCACTGCCAGGTCGAAGGAGCCGAACCTTTCACCAATCTCCTTAAAGAAATAGTCATAGCCTGAATCACCCCCGAGGAATATCCTGAATGATGGCGTTTGCAGTACGAACGACATCCACATTGCTTTATTGCGGGTAAAGGTCCGCCCGGCGAAATGGCGCGCCGGGGTGGTATATATGGTAAAGCCACTGCCAAGTGTGATAGTCTCGTTCCAATCCCTTTCTTCAACACGAGCCATATCGTAGCCCCAGGTTTGAAGATGCTCGGCAGTGCCGAGGCCGGTAACGACTTTCTTTACTTTTGGTTTCAGCTTCAGTAGGGTTTCGTAGTCAAGATGGTCCCAGTGGTCATGTGTGATGATGAGGATATCGATTTCAGGAAAATCTTCTACAGCATATGCATCGCTCCCGGGAAATGCTTTGGTAGTGAATTTTGCAGGCGAAGCATTACCGCTGAAAACCGGGTCGACAAGCAGCTTTATACCATCCACCTGCATGAAGTAGGACGAATGGCCGAACCACACCAGCACATTCTCATCCAGTGCGAGGCGGTGTAGGTTTACTTTTTGCGAAGGCAGTGGTAATTTAGGCCGGCTCCTTTTGCTTTTGTTGAAGAAGAACTCGTACAGCACGCGGGGCATGCTAACGCCTTCCTTCAGGCTGGGCGTGTGGCTCAGGTTTTGGAATTGGCCTTCTTTATGATTTGGTGATAGCTCAATGCGTTTTTGCCTTTCGCCGGAGGGTAGCCTGCCAAACTGTGGCTGTTTCATGTATACCGCTATGCCCGCAATGAGGAGGATAACGATTATAAGGATCGTGGTCATTTATGTGGAGTTGATATCCAAAGGTAGCTAAAAACAAAATGCAGCGGTAATCACCGCTGCATTTCATATATTTTCAATATTTAATTTAGGCTTTTCAAGTCTTTTATCACTTTAAAGGCCATATCGACCTCATCTTCGCTTACCAGGATGGTAAATTCGTACGATGTTGAGATCACCTCGTTGATGATGATGCCTTCCCACGCCAGCCTTTGGAAGATATAATAGTATACGCCGGGTGTGGATATATTATCCTTTGGTAATTTTACCGTGATCGAGGCCAGGTTATCGGTACGCTCTATTTGCTTTTCATCGGCAAAAAGCCCGTCCACCACATGGCTCATAGAAGAACTTACCACAACATTGGTTTCGTTCACGCCCCTTGATGACGTATAGAAAACATCCGGGTTGGCGTTGATCTTAGCAATAAGCTCGGCCTGCTTGTTAAGGATGGTATCGCTTACGGCAAAAGTATAGTCGGTAAGTGAAGAACGCACTGTTATCTCGCCGATCGCTTTCAGCACTTTTACGATCTTGTGGTTAACGCGGAAATCCAGGTCTTCCGATAGCCTTTTCAGCGACATTACCACCGCACCCTGCTTTACGTCCTTGCCCAATTCCTGCTCGAGCTCGGGCATCATGTTCCTGGCCAGGGATGTGAGGTTGATAATGCCTTGCGATAGCGCACTAAGTAAAAAAGGCTTGGTCTTAATGTAGTGTTCTACTACAGAAGAAATGGTTTTCATAATCAGCGTGTTGTGTTTGTGTTGTTAGCCACAAATATACGAACTTTAATTTTTTGTTAAAAATTTAGGTGTTAAAAATAATAGAATGCGTCCGTCAAATGTTCAATTTCAAACATATTGTTATTTTTATGTATTGAAATAATATCGAACCGTACTTCGCCCTCAATATCATTTTGTTCCACATACGCATCTACCGCCCGCACCAGCAATTTTATCTTTGCCGGTTTTACAGCCTCCTGTGGCAACCCGAATTCAAGTGTTGAACGTGTTTTTACCTCTACTACCGCCAGCACATTGTCCTTTTTGGCAATAATGTCGATCTCGGCTTTCAGGTATACCCAGTTGGTCGCCATTATGTCATAGCCTGCCTTTTTCAGGAAGTCGGCCGCCAGTTCTTCGCCCAGCTTGCCAAGGTCATTGTGCCCGGCCATCAGTCAAATGTTATTTTAGTCCCGGTTGCCGAAACATCCAGCGTTACCTGCTTACCGAACACCAGTGCACGGTTATCCTGTATATGGCCCGCAGGAAAATTGAAGCAAATGGGAATGTTATATTCTTTCGTTATGTCCTGTATGATCTCGAGCGCGTCATGTCCCCACGGAATGTCGTTGTCGCGCATCTTGGTCATGCCCCCTATGATGATGCCTTTTACATTTTTGAAGTAATCGTTGCGCTTCAGGTTCATCATCATGCGGTCGATGTGGTACAGGTACTCATCAAGGTCCTCAATAAAAATGATCTTACCCTTAGGATCGGCTTCCGATGGCGACCCGATAATGCTATACAGCACCGAAAGGTTGCCCCCTACCAGCTCACCGGTAACCTTGCCGGGCTTGTTGAACTTATGCGCAGGAAGTGTGTATGATAGCTTTTCGCCGAATAATGCTTTACGGAAACTCTCGATGGCCTCGGGTGTGGCGCGGCCTACGCTAATGGCTACCATGCCGTGCAGTGTGGCAATATCAAAATTGTTTATGTGGCTGTGCAGCACGGTCGCATCGCTAAAGCCGACAAACCACTTGGGCTTCATTTTGAAGTTCGTGAAGTCCAGGCGTTCTATTAGGCGCACGGTACCATAGCCGCCCTTGGCACACCAGATGGCTTTTATGGAAGGGTTATCCATCATCTGTTGGAGGTCGGTGGCGCGCTGCCAGTCGGCTCCGGCGAGCTGGTCGTTGTCCAGCCCGATGGTCTTGCCGATGACCACGTGCAGCCCCCATTTTTCCATGAGCTTTATCCCGGCATCCAGCGGTGCCATGTCCACTTTGCGGGCCGTGGCGAGTATGCCTATAGTGTCGCCTTTTTTGAGGTAGGGCGGGATCTTTACGGATTGGGCCAATACTGGTAAACTAGCGAGGACTATGAGTAGGAAGAGTGCTTTTTTGTACATGTTGAAGGCTTATACGAACAAAGATAAGAAAAGAAGCCCTCTCCCCAACCTTCTCCTTCGTAGGGGGGTTGGGGTGAGGCTAATTATTTCGTACTTTTGCCTCTTTAAAATCCGAAAGCAAAATGTTACACGACCCGAAACGATATACTGTTACAGCAGCCCTGCCCTATACCAACGGCCCCATACACATAGGCCACCTGGCAGGCGTATATGTCCCTTCCGATATTTACTCGCGTTTCCTGAGATTGCAGGGCAAAGATGTTGCCTTCATCTGCGGAAGCGATGAGCACGGCGTGGCCATCTCTATGAAGGCCAAAAAGGAAGGCATTACCCCGCAGGAGGTGATTGACAAATACCATGCGCTGATCAAGCAGAGTTTCGAGGACTTTGGCATTTCGTTCGATAATTATTCAAGGACTTCGGCGAAGATACATCATGATACGGCTTCGGAATTTTTCAAAAAGCTGTATGATAAAGGCGACTTCATCGAGGAAGTGACCGAGCAATTGTATGATGCCGAGGCAGGGCAGTTCCTGGCCGACCGTTTCGTTATCGGTACCTGCCCTAAGTGCGGCAATGATGAGGCGTATGGCGACCAATGCGAACGCTGTGGGTCTACGCTTAACGCGACCGACCTCATCAACCCGAGATCGGCCATTTCCGGCAGCAAACCCGTTATAAAGGAAACTAAACACTGGTTCCTTCCGCTTGACCGCTATGATGCTTTCCTGCGCGAATGGATACTGGAAGGACATAAAAATGACTGGAAGCCGAACGTATACGGCCAGGTAAGATCATGGCTTGACGACGGCCTGAAGCCCCGTGCCGTAACGCGCGACCTCGACTGGGGCATACCTGTTCCGGTGGTAGGCGCCAAAGGTAAAGTGCTTTACGTGTGGTTTGACGCACCGATAGGGTATATCTCTTCTACAAAAGAATGGGCACAGCGTGAGGGCAAGGACTGGGAACCGTACTGGAAAAGCGAGGATACCAAACTGGTACACTTTATCGGTAAGGACAACATCGTGTTCCACTGCGTGATATTCCCTGCAATGCTCAAGGCGGAAGGCTCGTATATCCTGCCGGACAACGTTCCCGCCAACGAGTTCCTGAACCTTGAAGGCAACAAGCTTTCTACCTCCAAAAACTGGGCGGTGTGGCTGCACGAGTATCTTCAGGATTTCCCTGGCCAGCAGGATGTGCTGCGTTATGCGCTGACATCCAACGCGCCGGAAACCAAGGACAACGATTTCACCTGGAAAGATTTTCAGGCCCGCAATAACAACGAGCTGGTGGCCATATTCGGCAATTTCATCAACCGTGTGGTGGTGCTGACCAATAAATATTATGAAGGTGTAGTGCCACAGCCGAATGACTTCAGCGATGTGGATGAAGCCACGCTGACCGAAATGCGTGCCTACCCTGCCGTGATAGCGAGCAGCGTGGAGCGCTACCGTTTCCGTGAGGCGCTGGGCGAACTGATGAACCTGGCCCGCCTGGGCAACAAATACCTTGCTGATGAAGAGCCGTGGAAAGTGATAAAGGATGATCCGGCGCGTGTACAGACGCAGATGTATGTGGCGTTGCAGATCGCTACGGCGCTGTCTGTAGTAAGTGAGCCGTTCCTGCCATTTACGGCAGCGAAACTTAAAGGTATGCTGGGTATCACTTCGGGCGCGGTCGAGAAGCTTTCATGGAACGACATTTCCCTAAAAACCGACTTACTCCCTGCCGGAGGCCAGATAGGCCAGGCCGAACTGCTTTTTGCCAAAATAGAAGACGAAGAAATACAAAAACAAGTGGATAAACTGGAAGCAACCAAAACGGCCAACGCCGCCGAAAACAAAAAAGCCGAGCCGCAGAAAGAACTGATACAGTATGACGATTTTGCTAAAATGGACATCCGTACCGGAACCATCCTTGAGGCTGAGAAAATGCCGAAAGCCAACAAGCTTTTGGTACTGAAAGTAGATACGGGCATTGACGTGCGTACTATTGTTTCGGGCATTGCGGAAAGCTTTACCCCTGAAGAGGTGGTAGGCAAACGCGTTACCGTATTGGTCAATCTGGCCCCGCGTGCACTTCGCGGCGTAGAAAGCCAGGGCATGATACTGATGACCCAAAACAGCGAAGGCAAGTTGGTCTTCGTGAACCCTGATACCGATGGTGTGGGTAATGGGGAGGTGATCAGCTAGAGTATTTGAAGATCGAAAGTCGAAAGACGAAAGTCAAATGTCGAAATCGCGAAGATTTCTGTCATTCTGAACGTAGCTTGCGAAGTGAAGAATCTCTTTTCTATATTTGAGATCCTTACTTCGTCAGAATGACAAAACCGAAACGAATTGTATATATAAGCCGCACCTCACCGTGTGGCTTTTCATTATCATAAAAATGAAAACAAAACTCAACCTCTCCACCTGGTCGCGTAAGGAGCATTTCGGGTTCTTCAGCAAATTTGAGGAGCCGTTCTTCGGGCTCGTGGCTACAATAGATTGCACCAAAGCCTATGCTTCGGCAAAAGCCAATAACATATCCTTCTTCACATATTACCTGCATAAAGTCCTGGTGGCAGTAAACAGCGTGGCCGAGTTCCGCTACCGCATATCCGGCAACGAGGTGTTCGTGCATGACAGGGTAGATGCATCTGCAACGCTGACCCGTGAGGACAATACCTTCGGGTTTTCATTGATGGAATTTAATCCCGATATCGAAGTGTTTTCGGCGAATGCCAAAGCAGAGATCGAGCGCGTTCGCAACACGCAGGGATTATTTACCCGTGAGTTCGACGATGACAACATTATCCACTTTTCTGCCATACCATGGGTTGATTTTACATCACTGTCTCATGCGCGGAGTTTTACCTTTCCCGACAGCTGCCCGAAAATATCCGTAGGCAAAATGACGGAGAAGGATGGTGTGAAATCGATGCCGGTATCGGTACATGTACACCATGGCCTGATGGACGGCTATCATGTTGGCTTGTTTTTTGATGCGTTGCAAAAGGAGATGGATAGTTAGTCCATTCTTGCGCCGTTATCAATAAAACACACCTATGAGAATCCTGTTCCTGTTCCTGCTGGCATCCTTAAGTGCCGCTGCCCAAAAACAATTGGCCTCGACCAAAACCAACCTCCATAAAGGCGAACACCACCACAAAGCCTTTATGGCTTCGGACACAGCTAATTCGCAGGTAGCAGTTTATATCGCCGACAAGGAAAAGCTGAAAGTGTTGCGGTATAACAGTGCAGTATTTTTTACTGACAGCCTTGTGACCAAACGCCCGGCCAGGGAATTTTTGGGAATGGAGGGCTACAGCTTTAACGGCCAGAGGGCTACGGTGTATTGGGGTGACCAATGGCTGAACAAGATCGAGGCGGTCGATTTTGATCTCGGGACAGAAAACGTCACCAAAAAGCAGTTTAAATTCACGTACGGCAAAAACGAGGACCGGCTTGTCTCATTCAGCGAAAACAATTCGTTTTACCTGCTTACACTGCTGCCCAAGGGACAGCTGCGTTTCAGCATCTTCAACGGGACGGGATATGTGGACAAGGTAGCCGACTTTTCACCGTTCCACATTGTTGGCGCCGATAACAAAAAGACATCGCTCAACTACCTCATCAAAGAATATGGCCTGCAAAAGATCGATACCAAAACATATAATGCCCTTATGGATGCGGGTAGCAAGATCAAGTTTTATGTACTGCCCGACAGGATGCTGCTTACGCTTGACAACAACCCCGAATTTACACAGGTGTTTACCATCGACCCGGAAACCTTTGAAGTAACGGAAGCGAACATTCCCCAAACCGGTTATGAAAAAGGCGCTACAGCTAACTCTTTTTATTTTGAAGGCAAATTGTACCGTATTTTACTGAAGAAGGATGCTATCAGGCTTTCGGCCGCATTACCCGAAACAGGCAACGAAATGAAGAGTTACACCGCAAGAAAAAACGAAGCCATCACTTTTAAAAATACGCCACTGTATACCGAAAGGGGCGTAGGTGCTAAAGCTTCAGAGATTGAAAGCACTGAGAAATTCCTGAAAAAAGCAGGGGATGAAGGCGCGGCGATAGCCGTATATGGCACACCCGATGAACTATTGGTCACAGCCGGGGCAACACGGATCATCAAGCCCTTTGAGCAGGGCATCATTACAACTATGATAATGGGTGAAGATGCGGACCCTGAAGATTATGAAGACATTCGTACCACCTATTTCGAAAGCGTATTTGATGGGAACTTTGGCCACATTGAAGGGGCACTTTCGCCTTTGGCCATCGACTTCATAAACGACTATAGCGCAAAAGTGAAAGGGTGGACATCCATGCGTGCTATCATACCTTTTAAAGACTATTATATTTTAGGATACTATAATAAGATAGCGAAAAGTTATGTACTCGAAAAATATACCGACGGAAGCCTTATACCCACAAAATAAAACTATGAAAACACGATCCTTACTGTTTGCATTCGCCATATTGTGCCTGTTCATGGTAATGGCCGACCTGTTCCTTTGGTTTGCAGTAACCAGGCGCACCAATGATTTTGAAGAAGTACGGGCCCAATACCTGGGCTATTATCCTGATGCTTTTGGCAATGCCAGGCTGCTCACGGTACTATCCATAATGCTGCTCACAATAGCCGGCTTCATTTTCCTGAATGCAGCCAAAACAAATTCGCTAAAGAAAACCGCTGCGGTATTAGGCATCGCTTCGGCAGTATTGCTGATGTGGAAGCTGTTTTCGCTGATGTAAATCTGTATCTTTTATTTAACCACATAGGTACATAGAATTTTGGGATGAGATCTAAGCAAAACATATCCGTACATAGAGAAGCTACGCTTCTACTATGTGTTACTTTATTGTCCTTAGGATACAAAAAATAAAGCTATGAAACCTATATACCTATGTGTTTGATTAAGTCCCCATTGTGGCAACAGCTTTGCGTGAAATAAAAAGTCAGGTTATCTTTACGGCAAAAATTTGCCAATGCTGCCCATTGCCTTTCATCCCATTTACAAGCATCCACTGCCGGAAGGCCACCGCTTCCCGATGGTAAAATACGAGCTGCTGCCCCAGCAATTGCTGCATGAAGGCACTGCAACAGAAAGCGATTTCCATTCGCCCGGCTTGCCTGACATGATGCATGTATTGGCTGTGCATAAAAAAGAATATGTCGATGACCTGCTCAACCTTACCCTTGACCCAAGGGCGGTTCGCAAAATAGGCTTCCCACTCTCTGCCGAACTGGCGGAGCGTGAGCTGCGCATTGCGCAAGGCACGATATGGGGCTGCGAAAAGGCACTGGAAACCGGCATTGCCTTCAACATTGCGGGTGGTACGCACCATGCCTACAGCACGCACGGTGAGGCTTTCTGCCTGCTGAACGACCAGGCTATTGGCGCAAAATACCTTTTGGATAATACATTTGCGAAGAAGGTGCTGATCGTTGACCTCGACGTACACCAGGGGAATGGTACTGCCGAAATTTTTACAGGCAATGACAGGGTATTTACCTTTTCCATGCATGGGAAGAGCAACTACCCGTTCCACAAGGAAACATCCGATCTTGACATTGCCCTGCCGGACAACACGGGTGATAGCGAATACCTTTCCATCTTAGAAGAAACCCTGCCGAAACTCATCGATTCCGAAAAACCGGATTTCATCTTTTACCTCAGCGGGGTCGATATTCTTGCTACCGACAAACTGGGTAAATTGGGGTGTACCCTCAACGGCTGTAAAGAGCGTGATGCCTTTGTATTATCGTTTTGCCATAAGTTGGGCATCCCTGTGCAATGCAGCATGGGCGGCGGTTACAGCCCGGATATCCGGACAATTATTGAGGCGCATGCGAATACGTATAGGGTGGCGAGGCAGCTATACGGCTAAAATTCATGGCTGGCATCCTATGCCTAATTAAAACTCCGCCTGAACTCCACCGGCGACAGGCTCGTTTTGGTCTTGAACAATTTGCTGAACGACTGTGGGTGCTCAAAGCCCAGATCGTAGGCAATTTCACTGACCGACAATTCGGTGGTCGAAAGTTTTTCCTTTGCTTTTTCGATGAGCTTGCCGTGTATGTGCTGCTGTGCATTTTGCCCGGTAAGCGAGCGCAGCATGTCGCTTAAGTACCCCGCTGAGATGTGCAGCCTGTCGGCCAGGTATTGCACCGTAGGGATGCCCTTTCCTGCGGATGCTTCACTACCAAAATATTCCTCCAAAATCTCCTCCATGTCCTGCAGCAAGCCCGTGCTTACGGCCTTGCGGGTAATGAACTGGCGCTTATAGAAACGATTGGCGTAATTAAGCAGCAGTTCTATTTGCGAAATGACAACATCCTGGCTAAAATCGTCGAGCCTGCCCGTGAGCTCTTCCTCGATTATGGCAAAGATCGAAAGGATGGTCGCTTTTTCCTTGTCGGAAAGGTGCAATGCCTCATTGGCCGAATACGAAAAGAACCCGAACTGCTTTATCTTTTTGGCAAGCGAATAGCCCAGCAGGAAGTCGGGGTGGATGAGGAGCGTGTACTGCGAGCATACGCCTCCGTGCTGCTCATCGGCGCCAATGATCTGGCCCGGTGCGGCGAAGAGCAGGCCGCCTTCATCAAAATCATAATAGTCCTGTCCATACTTTACACGTCCGCTAAGGCGTGGCTTGTAGGACATTTTATAAAAGTGCAGCACGTGCGACTGCGGCACGGCACGCTCCACAATGTTATTGCTTTCGGCACCCAGTATCGTTATGAGCGGATGGTTGGGCTCCGGCAGGCCAAAGGTGCGTGCTGCCTCGGTCAGCGAGGTAAAGCTATAGGGAACGATGGCTTCTTTTTTCATTGTATTATTCTTTATATAAAGGTAACCGATAATACTATTATTACCGGTTACCTCAAAGTAATTTAAATTCTTATAGTTATCCCTGCGCGGCGATCGCCACCTCTTCCCAGGCTTCCCATTCCGCCATGCGTTCGGCATAGGCACCTCGTACCCATGGCAGGTTATGGCTGCCCAGCGAAAGCCGCAACGGCGGGTTCTCCGCATCTACAGCTTTGAAAAGGCTTTCGGGAGTAGCCAGCGGATTACCGCGTTCCATGTTTTGCAGGCTTTCGAAGAAGTTGGCCTTAAACCCGTCATAGATATCCATTGACGGTGAGAACTTCAGGGATTCGGGCGTGCCGAATTCGGTGGCATAAGCACCCGGCTCGATGATGGTCACTTTAATGTTGAACTGCTTTACCTCCAGCGCCAAGCTTTCGTGTATGGCTTCAAACGCCCATTTGGAGGATGCATAATAGCCTATCACCGGCAGCGTTACATGCCCCAGGTTGCTCGATGTGCCCAGTATGTGGCCGTAGCCCTGTTCCCTCAGCAATGGCAAAGCCGCCTGGATTACGGTTACCGCACCGAAAATATTGGTGTCAAACATGGCCCTTACATCGTCGGCAGGGGCTTCCTCTATGGTGCCTACCAGCGAGTAGCCCGCGTTGTTGAGCACAACATCCAGCCTGCCGAAATGGGCATGGGCCTGCTGCACGGCTTCTTTGGCCTGTGCGGCATTGGTAACATCCAGCTTCAGGGTAAGTACATTGTCTCCAAACGTTTCTTTGAGCGCTGTGATACTTTCCAATTTGCGTGCTGTTGCGGCTACCTTATCGCCGCGCTTTAATGCCGCTTCGGCCCATATACGGCCAAACCCCCTTGATGCGCCTGTTATGAACCAAACCTTTGTTTTTTGATCTGACATGATTTTTAGTATTTAAGATTATGGTACAAAGGTCGGCAGCAAGGTGTGGCGGGATGTAGCCTAAACGGAGGGTTACGTAGCCGAAATGAGGATGAACCTTCTTTTGTCTTGAAACAAAAGAAGCAAAAATTTAAGGCTCCAAATATTTCACTTAAAATCTACGGCAAGCTTCTCCCATCGCGATCCAAGCCGCGGCCTGCTTCGCGCCGCTCGTGGGTCACTCTCCTTCGACCAACGCTGAACCTTCGCCTTGATTTTTACGTGAAATATTTTAGTCCGGGCTTCACCCGAATGTGCTTACTCTTGCTCTAATGTAATTTAATTTAGTGGTGTAAATTGGATAAAAAATAAAGGCTGCCCGTGCACAGGCAGCCTCATCAGCAAAGGTGGCCATTCCCCACAGCCGCCCCGCTATTTACCAAACAGCAGCACGTCACTAACAACGACCTCGGTAATGTAGCGTTTCTCCCCGTTGGTGTCGTTGTAGCTGCGATGCGTCAGCTTACCCTCTATGGCGAGCTCTTTACCCCTGGTAACATATTTCTCTATGATGGCCGCGGTCTTTCCCCAGGCGGTGAGCGTATGCCACTGCGTGTCGGTTATCTTTTCGCCTTTGTCGTTGGTGTAGCTTTCATTGGTGGCCAGGGTGAACCGTGCCAGCTTTTTGCCGCCTTCAAAGGTTTTGATCTCCGGGTCGGACCCCGCGTTCCCTATCAGCTGTACTTTGTTCTTTAGTGCGTTCATGGCGTGTAATGATTTGATTGTTATTGTTATCTTTATCGTGCAACTGAAAAAACCGTATCATAGTTTCAACGGGGCAAAGTTGCGGCAGACGCCAAATTTTATTCGGTTGTTAACTGTTTAAAATCGGTTGTAGCCGTTTGTAAACGGTTGCAGACGGATAGTTAATTTCTTGATAAAGCGAAAACAAACGTTTGTAAACGGAAAATACTTTGTATATTTACGATTATGCTTTAACCACAAGGCTCACGAAGAAGAAATTATACAAGGGTTACAAAACTGTGCGCTATCGGGATACTCCTTTGTGCCCTTCGTGAAAACTTAGTGCAGTTTATGGTAAATATCATTGTGTTTAAATAAAACTATGCAAACAGAAATATCAAAAGTTGAGCTCCGCAACCTCCGCATTGAAGATTATAAGGAACTCCGCATGACCATGCAGCACGCTTACAAGCCGGCCGATATGGACATGGACCAGCCCTACTGGGACGAAAAGGACATCAAGCGCCTTTTAAAAATATTCCCCGAAGGGCAGCTCGTAGTATTGGTAGACGGCAAGGTCGTCGGGTCGGCACTTTCGCTCATCGTTGACCATAAAAAGGCCACGATGAACCACACCTACGAAAAGATAACCGGCAATTACAGCTTCGATACCCACGACTACGATGGCGAGGTGCTGTACGGTATCGACGTGTTCATCGACCCAGAATACCGCGGGTTGCGCCTGGGCCGACGCCTGTATGATGCGCGCAAGGAATTGTGCGAACAGCTCAACCTGCGCTCCATCATCTTTGCGGGGAGGATGCCGGGTTATAACGAATATGGCGAAGGGCTTACCCCAAAGGAATACATAGACAAGGTGCGCCTGAAGGAGATACACGACCCCGTGCTGGCGTTCCAGCTGAGCAACGACTTCCACGTGATAAAGGTGATGCGCAATTACCTGGAGGGCGACAAGAACTCTCAGGATTATGCGGTGCTGATGGAATGGAACAACATTTATTACGAAAAAGACCCGGTACTCATCAATACCCGCAAGAGCGTTATACGCCTCGGTTTGGTGCAGTGGCAGATGCGCCCGCTGGCCAATGTGGAGGCGCTCTTTGAGCAGGCCGAATTTTTTATCGACGCGGTTTCGGGTTACGGCAGCGACTTTGCACTGTTCCCCGAATTGTTCGTGGCCCCGCTGATGGCCGACTTCAACCACCTTTCCGAAGCGGATGCCATAAGGGAGATCGCCCGGTATTGCGAACCCATACGCAAACGGTTCCAGGAAATGGCTATCTCTTACAACATCAACATCATAACGGGCAGCATGCCAATGGTTGAGGATGGGAACCTGTACAATGTAGGCTTCCTTTGCAAGCGCGACGGGACGTTCGAGATGTACACCAAGATCCACATTACGCCCAACGAAGTGAACTATTGGGGCATGGTGGGCGGCAACGAGATAAAGACCTTTGATACCGATTGCGGCAAAATTGGCATCATGATCTGCTATGATGTGGAGTTCCCCGAACTCTCGCGCCTTATGGCCGACGAAGGCATGGAGATACTCTTCGTTCCCTTCCTTACCGATACACAAAACGGCTACACCCGCGTAAAGCACTGCGCACAGGCCCGCGCCATAGAGAACGAGTGCTATGTGGCCATTGCCGGTTGTGTGGGCAACCTGCCGGGCGTGAACAACATGGACATACAATATGCCCAAACGGCTGTATTCACGCCATCGGATTTCTCGTTCCCGTCCAATGGCATCAAGGCGGAGGCTACCCCAAATACCGAAATGACGATCATCGTGGACGTTGACCTGGACCTGCTTAAGGAGCTGCACGAGTTTGGCAGCGTTCGCATATTAAAAGACCGCAGGCAGGACCTGTATAAGATAAAAAAATTACCCTCGGCATTGCCTAAGCCTGAGGTCCAGGAAAGCAAAACTAAAACCCGTACCCGCAAATGACGCGCAACTGCCCCGAATGCGGCGAAAAGATAATAGGCCGCGAAGACAAGAAGTTTTGCAGCGATGCCTGCCGCAATGCCTGGAACAACAAGATCAATAAGGACAGTAATAATTATATGCGCAACATCAATAACCGGCTGCGCAAAAATTACCGGATCCTGGCCGAGCTGAATGTTGAAGGCAAAACCAAGACCACACGAGCCAAAATGACGGCCATGGGGTTTGACTTTAGCTACTTTACCAGTTTGTTGAATACCAAGACCGGGAACACCTACTTTTTCGTGTACGAACAGGGGTATATGCCGCTGGAAAATGATTATTTCATATTGGTGCGAAAGGACATATCTTCATGAAAATATCCATATTAGGCTGCGGATGGCTGGGATTGCCATTGGCAAAAGCGATGATTAGCGAAGGTTTTGCCGTGAAAGGCTCTACCACTACCCCCGAAAAAATTCCTGCCCTTGCGGATGCCGGAATTGAACCGTATATTGTTTCTCTCGGCACAACTGAATTAAATGGCAGTACCGAAGAGTTTTTAGCGGATGCTGGTGTATTGATCATTGATATACCGCCCAGGCTGAAGGAAGGCGATCTTACAGAGAAGATGCGCACGTTAATTCCTTACATTGAGAGGTACGGAGTACGGAAAGTACTGTTCGTAAGTTCCATTTCGGTGTATGGAAAGAATGGCGGCATTATTACAGAAGGAACTTTACCAATACCTGACACCGAAAACGGTAAACAACTGCTGGAAGTTGAAAGCATTTTGCAGGAAAATGCGAATTTTAAAACTACGATACTGCGTTTTGGCGGATTGATCGGTGGCGAAAGGCATCCTGTTCACCACCTTGCCGGTAGGGAAAACCTGCCCGACCCTGATGCGCCCGTCAACCTCATCCACCGGGATGACTGCATCGGCATCATCCAAACCATTATCCGAGAAGGAATTTGGGGCGAAGTGTTCAATGCCGTTGCAGATCACCATCCTTCGAGGAAGGTGTATTATACACAAAAGGCAGCAGAGCTCGGATTAACGATGCCAAATTTTGACCCCAACGGAAATAGCGGAAAAATAGTCAGTTCTAAAAAAATAACCCTCCTTATGGGGCATCTATTTTCACAACATCATAATTTATAGCGAACAGTAAGTAACATGATACGTGGTAAAATATAGGTAACCTGGTTAGTGATGGTAAAATCAGAAAAATTGCTTGTTTCCTTACTCCGGTCGTCCAGCAGGTTATTTACCCTTAGCTCAAATCCCCAGGGCGAATCCTTTATCTGGTAGGCTAACCGAAGCATTGGCTATTTGATAAGAATCCTGCTGCCCTTCGGTATTTGAATTATTAAAGTAGGTATAGCTGCTCTTTACGATCCATCCCGGTAGGAATTCAGTTTTGGTTTGGTTAGTTCAAGACTTTTCTTCTCTTCCACAGCTTTTAATTCGTTTTCACAGGCATCTTTTGCAGCCTTATCTTTAGCCCTGCATGTTTCATCACTAAATCCCTGTTTATACCATATGGCATAAGTGTCTTTGGCCATATTGTCGCATTTTTCGGTAAGGACTGTTATTACTTCTGCTAAAGTCACCGATGTTTACCATGGCTTATACTGCTAAATGCTACCACCGCAATTGCGGTGAAATAAATTTTTTGATGATTTAAATTTTAGTTAATAATTGGTTCTCAGCCGGCTTGAAGTAAAATTGAGAATTAATCATAAAATGAAGGGTGGTTTTTCATCAATTAACACAATTTATGAAAATCAAGCTATATAGTAGAAATATTGAAATGTATTTGTCTAATTCAAAAAATCAGTTATTTTTTGAATAAAAAAATCAATTAATATAATAAATATGCAATAATTTAACTTATAAATGTATTGAATAAATAATTATAAATCAGCTATATATGCACGGTCTGGATTTTAGCAAAGGCAAGGTATATCTTTAGGGGACGGATCTAGATATACCCCAGCGCCCTTGCCTTTTGTATTAATTCTTCATCGCCGCCATTGATGTCCAATAGCCTTTTAATGCGGTATTTGCGTTTTTCTATGCCGCTTTCAGAAAGAGGGATGTATTTAATAAGGTTTTTAGTCTTGATGCCACTCGCTAAAAGAAGGATGATCTTGATATCAAGTTCTTCTAAAAGCACTTCACTTTGTTTACGGGCCACAAAACCGGCAACAGTTTTGGAAAAATAGCTGTTACCGTCCAGCACTTCACGGAAGCCCTCCATGAGTTCGATCGTAGAGCAGTCGCTCTTGTTTATGAATCCTTCGGGCTTTACTTTTTCAAGTATGCTGCCCATTACGTCTACCTTGTTGTGCATGGTCATCATGACTATTTTGCAGGAAGGCATAACGTCCCTTATAAGCAGCGCCATATCTTCGCCGGAAAATAAGTGCCGTTCGGGAAAATGCGGTATACTGTAGTCGAGGACCGCAATATCGAACGGGGTATCCTTGTGCCTATGGATCACCTCATAGCCCGATCTGCAATCATGCGCCTTTGTGAATTTTAATTTACCGGAAATATCGAGGCTGCTAAATATAGAATGATAGCCCTCGAGCACTACGGCATGATCATCAATGCCGAGCACGTGTAATATTTTAACCAAACCCTTCCCTTTTACTTTAACCTATTAACAAATTTATATTTTAAATATTAACTAAAATTACGGTTTTTCCTCAATTAACATTTTATTAAGAACCGTAGAATAAATGCCTATTTTCATTAATCACTAATATATAGATATAAAATCTAAAATTTAAATATTGCCACTGATATAATGTTGATTAGGACATTAGCCACAACAAGTCTCCTATAAACATTTAACCATCCAGAAATTCCAAAAAAAGGATTTCTATGGCTGTGAACATTGCATAATTACTGCTGTGAATTATTAAAAAATGAATAGTCAACGAAAATTCTGACACGTAAACTACTTTAAGCAATAAAAAACCCATGCCGGTACAGCATGGGCCCTTATGTATATTTAAAAAATAATTTTACCAGATCTTTACCCTCTTATCAGGTGCTACGTACATTTTATCGCCTTCTTTTATACCGAAAGCCTCATAGAAAGCATCTACGTTTTGTAACGGCACATAAGCGCGGTACATTCCCGGCGAGTGCGGGTCGGTCTTTACCTGGTTCTTTATGGCCTCATCGCGCATTTTGGTCCTCCATATCGTAGCCCAGGAAATGAAAAAACGCTGTTGTTGCGTAAAACCGTCTATCAATCCCGGATCGCCACTTTTCCTGAGGTGCAGCATAAGTCCGTCGTAGGCCGCATTCACGCCGCCAAGGTCACCAATATTCTCGCCGAGCGTAAACTTACCATCAACATAAATGCCCGGCAATGGCTGCAAAGCGCTGTACTGATCGGCCAAAGCACCGCCAAGGCCTGTAAATTGTGCCAGGTCCTCATCGCTCCACCAATTCACGAGGTTACCATCGGCATTATACCTTGAACCCGAATCATCGAAACCGTGCGATATCTCGTGTCCGATAACCGCGCCAATACCTCCATAATTCACAGCCTCATCGGCCCTGTAATCATAAAACGGCGGCTGCAATATACCCGCGGGGAACACGATCTCATTGTTGGAAGGGTTAAAGTAGGCGTTCACGATCTGTGGTGCCATGCCCCATTCTGTCTTGTCTACCGGCTTGCCGAGTTTTTCAAGGTCGCGCTGCCACCTCCAACGGGATACGTTCTTCATGTTGCCAAAAAATGTTCCGTTATCTTTCGGTCCCTGGATCGCAAGTGCCGAATAGTCTTTCCATTTGTCAGGATACCCTATCTTCACAGTTAGCTTGCGTAGTTTTTGAATGGCATTTTCGCGGGTAGATTTTGCCATCCAGGGCAAGCGGTTAATCCGGTTCTCGTAAGCCTTCATAACATTTTCTATCATGCTTTCGGCTTTGGCCTTAGCCTCTGCAGGAAATTTTTTCTCAACATATAACTTGCCCAGGGCTTCACCAATAGAGCCGTTTACCGTTTGCAGGGCATTCTTGTCGCGGGTCTCCTCCTTAAGTGCGCCTTTAAGGGTTTTGCTGTAAAATTCCCAGTTGGCTGTTTCGATATCGGTAGAAAGGTAGCCCGATGCCCTGTTGAGCAACGTCCATTTCATATAGTCTTTCCAGTCCTGAACTTTATTTTCGGACAGCAGGTCCTGTAATGCCGACATATATTTTGGCTGTGACACGATGAGGGTGTCTATTTTCGGGATACCCACGGTAGTGAGGTACTTATTCCAGTCCAGTGACGGAGTGATCTTTTGCAGGTCGGCTACCGTCATGGGGTTGTAGCTCTTCCTGCGGTCGCGCCGCTCTACCCTGTCCAGTCTTGGTTGCGCCATGGCGATCTCGAGTTCCAGTATTTTTTTTGCGGCATAAGCGGCATCTGATCCCTTGTAACCTATGTATTTCAGCATTCGCGCTACGTGTGCCACATATTTCTCACGTTTTTCCTGCGAGTCAGCATCGTCAGATACGTAATAGTCCCTGTCGGGCAGACCCAGGCTCCCGGGGCTTACAGAAACCACGTTGCGCTTGCTGTCTTTGGCATCGGTACCAATGTTCACACCAAAAAAACCAATGCCTCCTTCGGGCTCCATTTCCATCAGGAGCACCTCCAGGGTCCTCACATCCTTAACTGCGTCTATTTTGGCAAGGTAAGGCTGTAGCGGCTTAATACCTGCCTTGTTTCGCGCTACGGTATCCATGATGGTTTTATACAGGTTGGCCGCTTTGCCCTGGTCGGTATTTGACCCCAGCTTTTTGTTAGCGGCCGCCTCTTTCAATATGGTAAGGGCATCGTTGTTGGTGGTTTCACGCAACTGGTCAAAGCTGCCCCAGCGCGTCTTGTCTCCCGGTATCTCGGTCTGGTCTACCCAGGTGCCGTTCACATAACGGAAAAAGTCATCGCCGGGCCTTACTTTTTTGTCCATGTATGACAGATTAATGCCGGGTTTATCCTGTTTGGCATCTTTAGTTTGCGCAGTACTGTTAGCTGCCGATAAAACAGCTGTTAAAGCGAGCGCCGTGTTCAGGTAAAATTTCATAATCTACGTTTTCGTTGTTGCTTGTGTCACAAAAATATAGGTTAGCTTTCCAAATACCTTTCGGAAATATGTTAAATGTGGTTTTCCCATTCATTTTTAGCTGTGTATAATGTTTGATCAGTCTGGTTATATCGTGCGTTCTTTCGTAATTTTGCAGAAATTTTCTGGCAATGCTTTCCTTCTTCAAAAAATACAGGACATTCTTTATCGTCCTCATCCTACTTTCGGCCCTTATCCTCACGCTTTTTTATACCGCGCTCAGGCCTCGTAAAGTGTTGAAAGTTTATAGCCCTGCAGATGTGAACCCCGAAATGGTCGACTCGATGGTGCAGTACATAGGCCGTAACCACCATATTGCCGATTTTGCCTTTACCAATCAAAATGGCAAAACCGTTACTCAAAAAGATTATGAAGGAAAAATATACGTAGCCGACTTCTTTTTTACCACCTGCCCCAGCATTTGCGTACCCATGGGCAATAATATGGCATGGCTGCAGGGACAGGTTAGGGACATGCCCGACGTAATGCTGCTATCGCACACCGTAATGCCAAAGATAGACAGCGTGCCGGTGCTGAAGGCATACGCCGAAAAGAAGGGCGTTATCGACAGCAAGTGGAACCTGGTCACCGGAAACGAAAAAGACATTTACTACATTGCCCGCCAATCGTACCTTGCTGCCAAGACGAATAATTCTGCCGATCTGTATGACATGGTACACACCGAGAATTTTGTACTTGTCGATAAAAAAGGGCGCATACGCGGATTTTACAACGGGACGATACTCGACGAAGAGGCACCAAAAGGTGAAAAGAACGTTAAGCAGCTATTGGAGGATATCAAGTGGCTGCGGGAGAATGAGTAGCCTTCGGCCACGGTTCGCACCAAACATATATTGAAAACCGTGACTTGGACCGTAAACTAAACATTATTTCGTAAGTTTGCAATCTGAATTCATTCTAAATAATTGTATTGAAGACCACCCTCGCAGCCCTTAAAAAAGGGCAAAAAGCCACGATCACCGATTTCAACATCGATGCCATACCGCTCAAGCTGCTCGAAATGGGCTGCCTTCCCGGTAATGTGGTCGAGTTGTTGCAGATCGCGCCGCTGGGTGATCCGTTATACATAAATGTGAATGACAGCCATGTGGCCATCCGTAGGGAGACCGCTCTTGAAATTGATGTTGAACTACTGGACGTTGCATCGTTATAATGGCCGGATCCCTCAAAATAGCGCTCATAGGCAATCCAAACACGGGAAAGACCTCGGTATTCAACCATCTTACCGGGCTTAACCAGCAGGTAGGCAACTATCCCGGCATAACCGTAGAACGCAAGACCGGAAGCTGCAAACTGCCCGGCATCGTAAAGGGCAATATCATCGACCTGCCCGGCACCTACAGCCTTAATGCCAGCTCGATGGACGAGAACGTAGTGATCGAACTGCTGCTCAACAAGACCGACAAGGATTACCCCGATGTTGCTGTTGTTGTTACCGATGTAGAGAACCTGAAACGCAACCTGCTCCTGTTCACACAGATAAAAGACCTTGAGATACCCACTATACTTGCCATCAATATGGCCGACAGGATGGACAAGAAAGGGATCAGCCTGGACATTCCTTACCTCGAAAGCAGACTGAACACTAAAATAGCGCTGATCAGTTCGCGCAAAGGCACCGGCATTGCCGACCTGAAGGAACTGATAGTGAATTATAAAAGCCTGTCTACCGAGCCATGCCTGCATGCTTCGTCGATTGATCCGGATTATTTCAACAAGCTTCGCAAGGCGTTCCCTAACGAGCTGCTCTACAAGCTGTGGCTGCTGATATCCCAGGATGCCAACTTTGGGCTTTCGCACAAAACGGAATTGATGGGCACGTCGTTCACCAAAACACGCGCCGACCTTAAAAGGCTGCAGCAAAAGGAAACCATTAAGCGCTACCAGTTCATTAACGATGTGCTGAAAGTGGGACAGGTTATCGACACCTCCAAAGCGAAAGACCTGCGTGCCCGCCTGGACAGGGTGCTTACGCATAAGATATTCGGGTATGTCATTTTCCTGGGCATACTGATGCTCATATTCCAGTCCATCTTCTCCTGGTCCGAACTGCCAATGGGACTGATAGAGGAAGGCACGGCATGGCTCTCTAATTTTGTGCTTGGGAACATGGCGCCCGGCAAATTATCTGACCTGCTGGCAAACGGGGTTATTGCGGGCATAGGCGGTGTGGTCATCTTCATCCCGCAGATCGCGTTCCTGTTCCTCTTTATATCGCTGCTTGAAGAAAGCGGGTACATGAGCCGCGTAGTATTCCTTATGGACCGCCTCATGAAGCCTTTCGGCCTTAGCGGGAAAAGCGTGGTGCCGCTAATATCGGGCACAGCCTGCGCCATCCCGGCCATTATGGCTGCCCGTAATATCGAGAACTGGCGCGAAAGGCTGATCACCATATTGGTAACGCCATTCACTACCTGCTCCGCCAGGTTGCCGGTATATATCATACTCATTTCGCTCATCATCCCCGAGACCAAACTGGCCGGAATATTCAGCCTGCAGGGTTTAACCCTCATGGCGCTGTACCTGCTGGGCTTTTTGGGTGCGATACTGTCGGCATGGATCCTCAACAAGATACTCGACGCAAAGCACAAGAGTTTTTTCGTGGCCGAAATGCCCAATTACAAACTGCCTTTACTGAAGAACGTAGGCCTTAATGTACTGGAAAAAACAAAAGCCTTTGTATACGGCGCGGGCAAGATCATCCTGGCGCTTTCTATCATCATCTGGTTCCTGGGTTCGCATGGGCCCGGAGACAACTTCAGCAATGCCGAAGAGATCGTAAAAGGGCAGCAGCGACCGCTCAACCCCGAAGAGCTTGACGACGCCGTAGCCGCTTATCAGCTGGAGCATTCCTATATCGGCATCATGGGCAAAACCATCGAACCTGTCATCCGCCCGTTGGGTTATGATTGGAAAATAGGGGTTGCCATTGTTTCATCATTTGCCGCGCGCGAGGTATTTGTAGGTACGCTGGCGACCATTTACAACATTGGCAGTACCGATAACGAAGTTACCATACGGGAACGCATGGATTCTGAGATCGACCCTATAACAGGAAAAAAAGTATTTAATTTTGCCACGGGCATATCGCTCCTGCTGTTTTACGCATTTGCCATGCAGTGCATAAGCACGCTTGCCATTACCAAAAAGGAAACTAATTCCTGGAAGTGGCCGCTCATACAGCTGTTCGGTATGAGCGCTTTTGCTTATGTGGTCTCATTAATTGCCTACCAATTGCTTAAGTAATGGACATACAAAGCATCATAGCCTATATCCTGGTAGCAGGCGCAGCAGCGTTCCTGGTAAAAAAAATCTTTTTTAAAAAGAAAAAGAAGAAGGATTGCGGGGATTGCGGCTGCAATTGATCCTGTGTATCATTTATACTTTTTTATTTCACGTTGCTCCAGCACATAGTCGCGTATCGGCTTACCATCTACAATAACATCCTTAAGCACCGAATGCCCATCCTTTATCGCGACTACCGCATAAGCAGGTTTTTTCAGGCTGTCCCCACGGCTATAGTCACGATAGGCGAGTTCAGCCTCATACGCCTTGCCTTCCTCCATATAGTAGCGGTCAAAGGGGAGGTCAATGTGCAGCATCCCGTTATATCCCCATACCTTTGCCTTAAAGTGATCCTTTTTTGAATCAATACGGCTGTAGGAAACATTGGTCACTTTCGCGAAGCCGTCCGCATCATTCGCAATATATACATAGGCATCCCTTTCACCCGTCCAGATGGTATCTTTTACATATACAGTATTATCAAAATACAGCGTAATGTATTTGCCGCGGAACGGGTCGGTGGGGTCAATAGGCCTTGTCCTGAATTTATATTCAGTGCCATGCCTTTCGGTCATTTCGCAGTCGTACATCATTTTCGCCGGGACGGCAATTTGCGCCAGGGCGGTCAGTACAAAGCCCGCGATCAGTAATTTATTGGATATTTTCATAGTTTTTCTTTTTTCGGATAAGCAAATAGTTAGCAAAGAAGAATCCGGCACCCACGGCTACGAACAGCAGGCCGCGAATGGCAAATGACATATCGGTATCGAAGAATCGGCAAATGATCAGTGCTGACACAATGATCAGCCCGAAGTTGAGCGAAGACAGGTCGAAGCGCATAGCTGCACTGCGTATCACCGTGATGCCAAGTGTAAGGACTAAAATGTTTGATAGCACGGTAGCGGCCATAGGGTGAAGGAAACCGATGAAATAAATCGCCGGGAAAAGGAACACTGACCATAAAAAAGTGTCGGCACGCTTCAGGGCATCGGTTTTAGTGATGGCAAGGTAGAGACCTATAGCTAAAAACGCTATCCCGGCAGGGAGTGTATACGGGCTAACAGATCTTCCTCCCATGTCAATTTCCCAATACCACCTGAACGAAACGGCCAACAGGATCGCAAGGATGCCAAGCCTCGAAACTAACATAAAACCGTTGGCTTTGGCCGAATGCCTTTGCACCGCAGGCAGCAGCCCAATACTGTAAAGCATCCCGAAAAAGGCAATATAAATGGCTACGTTGAACCTGTAAGCGTCATCAAGGAACATAGCCAGTGCAAAGGTGGCACTTGCCGGGAGGGCAAGGTTAAAAAAGCTGGTGATCCCGCCGATCGGCTGCGACTTGTGCCTTTCAATATAAAACGGAATAAATGCTGTGATGAAGAAAAGATACATCCATGGCCTGTCGGTGGTACCTAATCCGCATTCACAGGCATACCATGTTGCGAACACGACGTGCAGCAGCGCCAATGCATTGGAGCGCAATATGTAAACCAGCGGCAGGCAAAGCAGTGTCCATGTACACATATAACCCGCCAGGTTACCGGGTATGTTATATATCTGTGCGATCATGGCCATGGCAGCACCTACGGCAAAAAATAGCAGCACACCGGCAGGCTCTTTCCATCGGGCATCTTTTTTTGTAATAATGGTAAAGGCGACCAGCCCCTGGAAAACTACAAGCGGCAGCAGGGCCAGCATAGTTTTTATGCTACGGGAGAAAGTATCCCAATTGTGCGCGAAGATCAGTATGATGCCAAGCCCGGTAAGCACGGCGCCAATTACCCCAAATATGGTAAACAGGCTGCTGCCCTGTGGCGCTGCTTTTGAGGCATAATAAGTTTCAATATTTCTCGCAGTATACGGAGAAATGACATCATGGGCCACCAGATCCGGTAATTCTTTTATGATCGATCTCATGAGGATTTTGGTTTTTGGATGATAAAAAAGCCCCACACCCTCACCGGGGTGAAAGCATGGGGCACCGCTAAGCGTTATGTATTTTGGGCTTCGGCCTGTTTAAGGTCGCGGGTATTTTTCTGTACGGCTATGGCGGCAAAAAGGCTCAACGTAAAGGCCATCCCGAAGAAGCCTTTTTCGCTCAGGAACAGGTCGGCGTTCCAAAGTCCGATGATCAGCAGTACAACGGCTGCTACGGTGGTAAACCAGCTGATGCCGTAGTACAGGTCGGTTACCGGTATGCCCTCCATCCGGTCGCGCACGCTTTTTTGTACTGATATTACCGAGAAGAGCCCGAAAAGCAGTATGGTAAAGTAATACCCTTTTTCGTTGAGCTCCATCTCGGCATTGAAAAGGCCGATGCAAAAGGCGGTCATCCCGATGAGCAGCGCCATCCAGGACGCGCCTACAAAGGCAGGGCTCGGCTTCAGCGTCATCACGCCATTAATAACAGTTTCTTTTTTCATAGTTTCGGAAGTTGTTGCTTCCTGTGGTTTTAGCGGTTCCATAATTTATTTTGGTTTAAAATTATAAGGCAAATCTCCGCAAAAACAAAAAGCCATAAAAATCAATATTAATATAAAACTGACGATATTAAAATGCAGTTTGTATCTTTATTCTTCTAATTTCAAACCTCTATGAATAGCCTGACCGATGTAGTATTGTTAATGACTGCTGAAGAAAAACAATTGTTTAAAGCATACCTGCGCACGCGTAACAAACGCAGTGATGTGCAGAACATCCGTCTCTTTAAAATTATTGAAACTGATGATATAAATGTTGAAGAAAAATTTATTGACAGTAAAGATAACCGTGATGCCTACCATGCATTGCGCAAAAGGCTATATGATACGCTGGTCGATTTCATGGCGAACCGCGCGTTTGAGAAAGGCACTTCCGAGCCGCATGAAGTATTGCGCCTGATCGTTGTGAGCCGCCTGTTCTTTGAGCACAAGCTGTACAAAGCTGCCTTTAAATGCCTGGCAAAAGCCGAATCAAAAGCCCTGAAACTGGACCATTTCAGCCTGCTGAATGAGACCTACCAGCTGCAGGCGCAGTATGCTCATTTTAACACAGGGATGTCTGTGGCAGAGGTGATCGGGAGATACAACGCCAACCGCCGCCGGATGGAAATGGAGGAAAAGCTCAACATGGGTTATGCGCTGCTGCGGAAGGAGCTGGCCGATATTTACCATAAAGGCAAGGTGATCAACTTCCGTACGCTCGTTAAGGAGACGATGGCCTCGTTGGGCATTTCGCTGGATGATATACTTTCTTTTAAGTCGCTATACCAGATATTGTTCATCGCCAACGAATATGCCTCGCTAAACTCCGATTTCAGCCTGGTCGAACCATTTACCGAAAAGAGCTATGCCTTTATCACGGCAAAGGAGGACAAAGCCGAAGGCCAGCTCTATTACCATATTTATATACTGTACCTGCTGGCCAATGCACATTTTCGCAATCGCCGCTTTGCCGAATCGAAAGACTACCTTGGAAAAATGTTTGTACAGATGCAAAAACAGTCGGCCAAATACCACAGCCGTTTTATCTTGCGCCACTCGCTGCTTTTGGCACTGAACGAAAACTACTCCGGGGCGTGGCAGGCCGCATTGGAACTGACCGAAAAAGCACTGAAGACAGCCACCGCAAAATCAGACCCGGTAGATGTGAACGACCTTCGAATGTGTGCGGTGATCATCTGCGTGCAGCAACATGACAAAGCCGCCTTTAAGCACCTGAAGCTGTTTACCCACAGCGATGCCTGGTACGAAAAGAAAATGGGTGTGGATTGGGCTATTCGCAAAGCTTTGGTAGAGATAGCCGCATACACCGATCTTGACAATACAGAACTTGCGCTATCCCGCCTGAAAAGCTTTAAGCGACGCTACAAAAAATACCTTGTCGATGTAAAGGAGGACCGGGTATTTGCCTTTGCACAGATCGTAGAACGCTACCTGCTAAAGCCTGAGACCGCACAGCATCCGGATTTTATCAGAGGCATACTTTCACTAAAAACCGATAGGGCTAAGGAGGATATTTTCGTGCTCAGCTTTATGGCGTGGCTCATTGCGAAAGCAAACAAGCGGCCTGTGTATGAGGTTATACTGGAGATGATGAAGGGATAATTTACAGTGTCAGACACAGTTTTCAATAAAGCAGGTCATTGCGAGGAGGAACGAAGAAAGCCATCTTTCTAAACATTCTGGAGGACAGATCGCCGCGCTCCATAAACTACGCTCGCAATAACGTGTGTTGCGACTGAAAATTGTGACTGAAAACTATTTTTCCCCCTTCCATTCTCCGTAAAACTGTTCCAAAAAGCCTTCCATATAGTTATGGCGGCTTTCGGCTATTTTTTTACCTGTAGGGGTGTTCATGCGGTCTTTGAGCAATAGCAGCTTTTCATAAAAATGGTTGATGGTAGGTGCTGTGGTCTTTTTGTATTCTTCCTTGTCCATAATGAGGTTGGGCACAATGGCAGGGTCATACAATGCCCGGTTTTTGAACCCGCCGTAGTTAAAAGCCCTTGCGACCCCTATGGCTCCCAGAGCGTCGAGCCTGTCGGCATCCTGCACGATATTCAGTTCTATGGAGTCGAATTTCTTCTCGAAGTTGCCGCCCTTGAACGAAACGTTCTCAATGATATTAACCACATGGATGATGGTTTCCTCAGCCACGCCCTGCGCCGAAAGGAACCGCCATGAAAGCGTAGGCCCAACGGTCTCATCACCATCGTGGAACTTGCTGTCGGCAATGTCGTGCAGCAGCGCCCCGAGCTGTACCACGAGCAGGTCGCATTCCTCACCTTTGGCAATGTTCATAGCATTGTTGTACACTCGCTCAATGTGGAACCAGTCGTGGCCGCCTTCGGCATTGGCGAGCTGTGCTTTTACAAAGGCTATCGTGATGTCTATCAGGTTGGTCATGATGAGAGGGTTTTGCAAACAAATTACATCAATTTTCGTGAATTCATAATAATCGTTAACGGATATTTATATAGCATAGCTACATAAAAAAAGCTGCCCTAAAGCAGCTTTCAATGTTTATTTTACTAAAGCAGGTGTTACCCACTTGAAAATATGCGATTCTTCAGGGATCACAAGCCTTTCTGAGATGCGTGCCATACGGTCCGGGAGCTTCATTAGGAAGTCGCGTGCCTTTTCGGCCTCAGCGGTAAGCCCGTTTATTTTGTCTATCTGCCATTTGTCGATCAGCTTGCGGAGGATGTCCACATAGTCCATTGCCGTATATACGCCAATACGTTGCGCCGAATCGGAAAATTGCTCGAACGCCTGGCCTATCTGTTGGCCGGACTCCCTCAGGAAATGTGCCGGCATCACGATCTTTTGCTTCATCATGTACTGAAAAGCCAGCATCATCTCGCTTGGGTCTACCTGGAAAATACGGTTGATGAACTCGCTGTAGGCCATGTGGTGGCGCATCTCGTCGCCCGCTATGAGGCGGCAGGTTTTGGCCAGCTTGTTGTCGCCATATTTTTTTGCCAATTGCGATACGCGGTTATGCGAAACATAAGTGGCAAGCTCCTGGAAGCTGGTATATACAAAGTTTTTGTAGGGATCACGGTCGGTACCGATATCAAACCCATCGCTGATAAGGTGCTGTGTCGTTATTTCCACCTCGCGCATGTTCACACGCCCCGAAAGGTACAGGTATTTGTTGAGTACATCGCCATGACGGTTCTCTTCGCCTGTCCAGCTGCGCACCCATTTGGACCATCCGTTGCCGCCATCTTCAACCTGGTTGATGCCTTCAACATCCATGAGCCATGATTCGTATGTAGGCAGCGCCTCTTCGGTAATAGTGTCGCCTACCATTACCACCCAAAAGTCATAAGGCAGATCTTTGGCGATCTCGCGAAGCTCTTTCACTTCTTCGTAGAAGCCTTCGCTTTGCGAGTCGGGCAGCAAGTCAGTTGGCTGCCAAATTTTTTCAACGGGAATGAGGTAGTCGTCAACAAATGTGTTGATGTCCTTTTCGAGCAATTGCATTACCTCAAGCCTTACATTGTGTGTAGACATAATATCTTAGTTTTTTATTCCTTTTACTACCGCGTTCTCTGTCCGTTCCATCACTTCAGCAAAAGGAATGTCTTTAATAGCAAAAGGTTCCTGTACCGTAAAAGTCAGCCGGTTGCCCAATCCCAGCGGGAATCGCCCGAAACGCACCAACTTCCATGAATTGTTGATGCTGATCGGTACAATGTACGCAGAAGGGGCGTATTTACAAAGTATTTTAAGACCGTTTTCTGAAAAGCGCTTTGGCACTCCGGTCTTGCTCCTGGTCCCTTCGGGGAAGATAACAGCCGAGCGTTTATATTTCTCGATGTATTCGCCCATATGCTTTATGGCAGGGAGCGCCTGCTTAGGATCTTTACGGTCTATCAAAACACTGCCGCCGTGCCTTAAATTGTAGGATACGCTCGGGATACCCTTACCTAACTCTTTTTTGCTTATGAATTTAGGGTGCACCTTTCGCATGAACCAAATGATGGGCGGTATGTCATACATGCTCTGGTGGTTAGCTACAATGATGAGCGGCACTCCCACCGGAAGGCGGTCACGGTTTTGGATATCATACGTGGTACCCAATATATGGGTAGTGCGTACCAGGCATCCGTTAAGCAGGTCAACGCTTTTTTTATGGGCGTGGTAGCCAAATACGTTAAGGCATATCCACTGTATCGGATGGAATAATAGCAGCATTAATAAAAATGCCAGGTAAAACAATATGGATAACGGATAGGACAGTATCTTTTCCATTTATGGATTTAAAAAATTCCCGTAAAAGTAAATCCTTTTTATGGAATACGAAAAATTTTTACTATGCAGGCATAACGGATGTGACGAATATCACTTTTATAGGAATTTATTTTGCCCTGAATTCCACGGATCTTTTAAAAGGTGAAAATAACGATCGTTTTGATCGCGGACCGGCTTTTCCTATACTGCCTGAATTAGTGACGTCGTGAAAATCAAGGCAATAAAACAAAACCACGCTCAGAGGCGTGGTTTATAGTATACATTTGAAATTTGCTGTTAGCAAAACTCATCGTAAGCATCTTTCAGGTTCTCTGCGATCATTTCGGCAGGGCGGCCCTCAATGTGGTGGCGCTCCAGCATGTGTACCAGTTCACCATTTTTGAATAATGCCATGCTTGGCGATGATGGAGGGAAAGGGAACATTTGTGTCCTTGCCTCGTCTACCGCTTCTTTATCCACACCTGCAAAAACCGTGATAAGGTGGTCTGGCTTCTTAGCGCCGTCAAGGCTCATTTTAGCGCCCGGGCGTGCATTGCGCGCCGCACAGCCGCAAACCGAATTTACCACTACGAGTGTAGTACCTTCTTTAGACAATGCGTCCTTCACATCGCCGGCAGTATATAGTTCTTCAAAACCAGCGTCAGACAGTTCTGCGCGCATTGGCTTTACTAATTCTTCAGGATACATAATTTTATATTATTAATTATGAGGCAAAGATACGGAAATTTCATCTGAAATATAATTGCAATTATTTTTATTACAGATGCAGGATCATTGAGATTGAAGGGGGATGAGAATGACAGAGATCGAGCAGGTCATTTCCAGTACTACGCATTAAACTTTAAAGATCCTCCCTAATAGCGCTTTCAGGAAAAGCCCTTTCGGGCATTGCCAGATCACTTTCAGATCTTCTGCAAAGGAGGTCTCCTCATCTAAAAATTTAAACACCGGTGCCGCCTTTCCCTTGCGGAACATTGCTGAAAAGATCTCCGCGCCTTTATGGTTCTTTTCTGCCAGTATATCTAACAGCAAAAGATCGTAAAACCAAAACCTGTTCGTTTTATGGAATTGCCTCATGTCCGGTTCCTGCAAAAGCATGAATTCGACCAGGTTGCCCGAAAGCTTATCGGCATTGCGGAAGGTATAACCCGTACTGGCCTTGGTCCACCCGCCTGCCGAACCGATGTTGAGGATGTTTTTCGAATTATTTTTCCAAAACGGGTATGAAGTCATCGGGATGCTCCCTTTCTCTTCGGCAATAACGCTGTACCCCGAAGCCCCAAGGTTATTCAGGTAGTCCTCGATCGCTCTTTCGTATTCTTGTGCCGGTAATAAGTCCTTAGAGAATAGCGTGTATTCTACAATGGCTTCCTTTTCGGAGAATGGCAGTACGTACATAAATCGTGTATTGCCCGTTTGAGGAATGCTGAAATCCATGAACGTTGGGCATTCCGGATCGAATACAGGCTTCTCAGTCTTTAAATGCCACCCAATGAAATGCTGCCGCAATACAGGATATTTATTTTGTGAAGCCGGAAGTTCCGGATCATAAATGCTATTGAAAAGAATGTTGCATGTGTAGCTTTCCGTTCCTGTAGTTACTGAAACCTGTACGCCTGGATCTTTAAAATCAAGGACTTTCTGATTTACGAATTCAATATTCGGGTGCTTTTGTAATTCTTTAAAAACAAGATCATAAAGATCGATGCCGCGTACCATCTTATAGGAATACCCGTCAAAATTGAGATCTGTACGCCATTGTTCGTTGGCAAAAATCGCTGTATCCCATTCCCTGTGAACGATGGTGTCCCAGTTACCCATGCCTTTCTGCCAAAAGCACCAGGTGCGGTCATTGTCCTTTTTGGCATGAGTGTCTATGAGCAAAATGGAGTGTTGGGCAAACTTTCCGCTCACGGCCATTTTGTAAGCCGTCATGAGCGATGCCAGGCCTGCGCCTGCAAAAATGTAATCGTAATGCTTCATCTCTTCCAAATTTACCGTATTTGGCACAATTTTATCATATAAATATTTAGGCTTACCTAAAAATTAATTTATATTTGTTTATAATTTGCTTGTTAATGACCTATTCTGAAGAAAACTACCTTAAGGTGATCTACCATCTTTCCACGTCATCGGGCAAGGGGATTAGTACCAATGCCATAGCTAATGTTATGGAAAGCAAGCCATCATCTGTAACCGACATGGTGCAGAAGCTGGCCGACAAAGAACTTGTCAATTATAAAAAATACCAGGGTGTGGAACTGACCGACAAAGGCAGGTTTACCGCACTCATGATCGTGCGAAAGCACCGGCTGTGGGAAGTTTTCCTTGTTGAAAAGCTTAACTTTTCGTGGGACGAAGTGCACGATGTGGCCGAACAGCTGGAACATATTAAGAGTGAAAAACTTACCGACAAGCTGGATGAGTTCCTGGATTTCCCTACTGAAGATCCGCACGGCGACCCTATCCCCGACCGTAACGGTAAGATCGTTAAGGTGGACAAGAAGCTGCTTTCGGAAATGGTCGTTGGCAAAAAGGTGATCTGTGTGGGCGTAAAGGACAGTTCTCCGCCATTTTTGCAATACCTCGACAAGCAGCAGATAGCCCTGGGCTCATCTATAGAGATCGTTAGTAAAGAAGATTTCGACATGTCGCTTACCCTGCGCCTTGATGAGCGGGATGTTACCGTTTCAAATAAAATCGCCGCCAACCTGTTTGTAAAACCTGTTTAAATATATGTTTGATAGCATAGTAAAGTATTTCGAAAGCATACCGCCCGTGATCGCGGCGCTCTATGCCACGCTTTTTACCTGGTTCCTTACGGCGCTTGGTGCCTCGGTCGTATTCTTCTTCAGGAATATGAAGCGCTCCGTGCTCGACGGAATGCTGGGCTTTACCGGCGGGGTCATGGTGGCTGCCAGTTACTGGAGCCTGCTTGCCCCGGCTATAGAAATGAGCGCCGGCGAAGGGTTTACCAAAGTTATTCCGGCATCTGTTGGGTTCATACTTGGAGCATTATTCCTTTTTGGACTGGACAAGGCACTGCCCCACCTGCACATCAACTTTAAGGAAACCGAAGCCGAAGGCATAAAGACCAAAACACCCTGGCAGCGTACAACGCTTTTAGTACTTGCCATCACGCTGCACAATATACCCGAGGGCCTTGCCGTGGGCGTGCTTTTTGGCGGTGTGGCGGCAGGCATTCCGGAAGCATCAATTGCGGGTGCATTGACTTTGGCTATTGGCATTGGCATACAGAATTTTCCTGAGGGCATAGCGGTCTCGATGCCGCTAAGGCGTATGGGCATGAGCCGCCGCAAAAGTTTTATGTACGGGCAATCATCTGCCCTGGTAGAGCCTGTTGCGGGCGTGCTTGGCGCGGTGGCTGTAACTTTTTTTACACCGATGCTGCCTTATGCTTTGGCTTTTGCCGCAGGCGCGATGATATTTGTGGTGGTCGAGGAAGTGATCCCGGAAACCCAACAGGATAAACATACTGATATCGCCACACTGGGCTTCATCGGCGGCTTTGTGGTCATGATGATGCTGGATGTGGCGCTTGGTTAGATCTTTATGCTTTTACTCTCCAAAACCTTCTTTTTAGCTTTAGGAAAGGGTATAAGAAACCCGGACTTTAAATGATCCGGGCTCTATCGTTTTATAGAGATGTAAAAATAGCGTTGTTACGCCCCAGGAAACTCTGCTTTCCTCTTTTCCAAAAAGGCAGTGGTTCCCTCTTTAAAGTCGGCAGTGCCAAAAGATTCGCCAAACGCCCTTATCTCGGTATTGTAGCCATTGGTACCATCTTCGTAATTAGCATTAACGGCTTTTATCGCATTTGCGATCGCTACCGGTGAGTTCTTCATTATTTTAGCGGCAATGCCCTTGCAAAAGTCGATTAGCTCCGCCTGGGGCACAACGTGGTTTACAAGCCCGTAAGCTTTGGCATCTTCCGCATTTACCATTCCCGCGGTCATTATCATCTCCATGGCGCGGCCTTTGCCCACCAGTTGCGGAAGGCGCTGTGTACCCCCATAGCCCGGTATCACACCCAGGGATACTTCCGGAAGGCCCATTTTGGCATTGTCGCCAGCTACGCGAAAGTGCGCCGCCATGGCCAGTTCCAGCCCGCCGCCAAGGGCAAAGCCATTAATTGCCGCGATGACTGGTGTACCAAGGTTCTGCACCTGGTCAAATAGCAATTCCTGACCCAAGGCCGCCAGCTTTTCACCTTCTTCAATGTTAAAGTCGGCAAATTCGGCAATGTCGGCGCCGGCTACAAAGGCCTTTTCGCCGCTGCCGGTCACGATTATGACTTTTACTTCTTTGTCGGCATCAAAAGCCTTGAAGGCTTCATGCAGGTCGACGATCGTCGCCTTGTTCAGCGCGTTGAGCTTTGCAGGCCTGTTGATCGTTATTACTCCTAAGCCGTTCTCTTTTTCGGCCAGTATGTTCTCGTAGTTCATAGTTATATCGTTTTGTCGTTTGTTCCCGTTTCGTTGCCTTCGGGGCTGGTAATGGGCAAGGTTACTAAAAATGTCGTGCCCTCGCCCGGCTCGCTTTCAAAGGTTATCGTGCCATAATAATTCTCCACAATGTTCCTGATGATGCCCAGCCCGAGCCCCATGCCGCTGGTCTTGGTGGTGAATTTAGGTTCAAAAATACGGTTTTTGTTCTCAATGCTGATGCCTTTGCCATTATCCTTTACCGCAATTTTTGCCATGCCTCCTTCGCGGTACACATACACCGCCACCAGTGGGTTGGCCTGGTTTTCATCCAAGGCCTGAATGGCATTCTTTACCAGGTTCGTAATGATCCGTATGAGCTGCGTGCGGTCCATACGGGTAATGATATACGGCTCATCGGTATGGAAGGTGATGTAGGGCTCATTGAATATCTCCAGCGCCAGCTGTACGATCTTCACCACATTAAGGGTTTCATTCTGCTGGGCAGGCATTGATGCAAAGCTCGAGAATGCCGATGCCACCGCGCTCATAGTGTCGATCTGCTGTATGAGCGTTTTGGAATACTCGTCCAGCTTTTGCTTAATGTCCGGACTGTTCGGGTCGAACTTGCGCTGGAAGCTTTGCACCGTAAGGCGCATGGGTGTAAGCGGGTTCTTGATCTCGTGGGCCACCTGTTTGGCCATTTCACGCCACGCCTGCTCACGCTCGCTTTGCGCCAGTTTCGTAGCGCTTTCATCGAGGTCGTCCACCAGGTTGTTATAGGCATCGACCAGCAGGCTTATTTCCTGCGGCGAGTCGCCCATATCAATTTTAGCATTTTCTTCATTCAGGCGGGTTTCCTTAATGCGCTCGCTGATCTCTTTTATCGAACGGGTAATGTAGCTTGAGAGGAAGTACGCGATGATAATGGATATGAGCAGCATGAACGAATATACCTGGACAAAGCGCCAAAGGAAGTTGTTGGTCTCACGTTCGTAGTAGCCGTCGTCTTCAATGTACGGCAGGTTCAGGATGCCCAGGGGCTTGAATTTATTGTCTTTAATATAACTGTAGGCCGAGCGGAACTTTTTCCCATTCTCGGACTTTGGGTCTACATACCGTTTTTCGGCAGTTGCACGCAACACCTTTAGTATCACGGGCGGTATGGTACTGTTGATGGTATCGACCGAAAATGCCGCTTTAGATGATTTAAGCAAATGCCCGTTGAGATCATAAATATTGATCTCCATCCCGTGGATGTTCGCCAGCTCATGGATGCGTTCCCTGAAAATGAGCGGGAGGTTCTCGGAGGTCATGGGGTAGGTGGTGGTAGAAAGCACGTAGTTCATATGCTCCTTAATAGCAAACTCCTTTCGTTCCAGGCGATCTTCGTTATAATCGTTAGCCTCTTTTTTAAACTGGTAAATAGCTACGATGGCAATGAGGAATGACGCGATCAGCGTAACAAGGATCATCGACATGAATATCCTTGTACGGAGCGACCAGCGTTTTATTTTAAAGCGTTCATTCATCAGGAGTTGTTCTTCTCGCGGATGCGTTTGTAAAATTTATAGCCCAGCATCAGCAATATACTGAAAAGGATAATTCCAACAACCCCATAGATCCAGTTGACAGCGTTCTTCAGTATTACTAAAAAGACCACGGCAAACAGGATAATGGTAGCGCCTTCGTTCCACAATCTCATAAATCCAGTGGTATGCTTTACCTCGCCGCGCTGGAGTTGCTTAAATATCTGGTGGCATTTTAAATGGTACAGGAACAACAGCAATACGAATGCCAGTTTTACATGCATCCACGATTCATTGAGCCACCCGGGCATCAGTATGAGCAGCATTACCGCGAATATGGAGGCTAATACCGCCGACGGCCATGTGATGATGTACCACAGGCGGTAGCTCATCAATTGATATTGTTTGATCAGTATCTCCTTTTCGGGCGAGGGCTTATCATTGGCCTCGATATGGTACACGAACAGGCGCACAATGTAGAACAGCCCGGCGAACCAGGTGATGATAAAAATAAGGTGGAGGGATTTTATGTAGTTGTAGTATTCTGTCATCTGATTAAAAAATATAGGCTAATTTTAGTTCAAGGTTAAAATTAAATCTTAGAGAAGATCCTTCTTCCCTGACATAATTGTATTCACCCACCCATCCAAAATGCTCTTCCCCATCATTAAAGCGTTCTGATCGCCGGAGGTTGTCAAGATCGCTGAAACTTACCTTGCGGTTCCTTATCCCGGCACCTATCTGCTGCCATAGCACAAATTTTTTGCCCAGATAATAAATGGTGTTGAGGTTAATGTTCACGCCCGTTTTGACCCTTTTGTAACGGGCAGCGTCGTACTCATAATATACAGCCGCGGTTTCACCATAATACCAGTCTGATCTCAAACGGTCGGTATGGTTGATATAAAACAACTCTGCCGACAGCAGGTGCTTCAGTTTCCCCCTTGCCCTCAGGTCGTAGTAAATTTGCGGCCTTACCTCAATAAGTTTATAATCGCGCGTCAGAAAGTCATTTTCCCGACCGTGGACACTTAGCCAAAATGTGCCATATCCTATCTCGGTACCTGCCCACCACCTGTCCGCAATTTTAGTAGTATAGCCTGCCGTCCATCTGGGTGCCTGGCTGCCAAGATATGAAATGGTATTCAGCGATATGATGTGGCGCTGCAGGCTGTCCTGCGCCTGCAGATTGGTACCAATAAAAATCAGTAATAATACTATCCTGAACTTCATTTACTTCGTTTTTAGTTCCGTTCCCATCTCCTTCTTCAAAAATATCCCCGTTACAATTGTCGACAGCACATCGGCAATGGGAAAGGCGACCCACACTCCGAAGATACCAAAAAAATGCGGCAATATGAGTACTAAGGGTATAAGGAAGAAACCTTGTTTGCTCAGCGTGAGCAATAGCGCCTTGGTGGCCTTGCCTGCCGCCTGGAAATAGGCCGCACCTATCAGCTGTACCGCAATGATGGGCGATGCCGCAAATACCCACCGCAGCGCGCCCGGCGTATCGCGTATCACTTCGGGGTCAGTGGTAAAAATGGAGGTTATGGGTTTGGCAAATACGAGTATTACAATGAATATGAGTATCGCCAGCCCTCCTGCATATTTTATGGAAGTGAATATTGTTTCGCGCACACGGCCGTAGTTGCCCGCGCCATAATTATAGCCCGCGATCGGCAGGAAGCCCTGCGTAATGCCCAAAACCGGGAATAGCGCGAACATAAGCATCCGGCTGATGATACCATACACCGTTACGGCATGCTCACCGCCGAACGAGAACAGTGTGTGGTTAAGCAGCACTGCCAATACGCTGATAACGCCCTGCCTTGCAAAGGTTACAAAACTGAGAGAGGTGATCTCGCTGAATATTTTTTTATGGAAAGTAAAGTTATGCCATCCCAGCCGCAATTCGCTTTTAAATGCAAAGAACCACGCTATGTACAGGAAACAGGCAAGGAACGACAGCCCTGTAGCGAGCGCTGCCCCAAAGATCCCCATGTCCAGCACTTTGATGAAGAGGATGTCTAATATGATATTGGCCACTGCCGAAACGATCATCGATATCATGGAGTGTCGCGACTTGTCCTCGGCACGGATCACATTATTACCCATCATGCATAGCGCCTGGAATGGCACGGCTAATAATATGGGCAGGAAGAACTCCTTTGCCGGCCCTTTTATCGCGCCATTTGCCCCGAACGCATACAGTATCTCATCGCCGAACAAAAGCCCGAAAACAACGAACAACGAAGACAGCCCGAACGTCATCATGATCTGGTGCGCAAAGGTATTCAAGGCTTTTTCCTTATCGCCCGCACCCAATGCGCGTGATAATACCGAACCTCCACCCGTGCCAATTGCCAAACCGATGGCCGAAATGAAAAACGTGATCGGCATTACTACCGACAACGCGGCAATGGCCAGCGACCCGATCCAGCGGCCTACAAAAACCGCATCGATAAGCACGTTCACGGTCATGAACAATATGCCTATTGACGCGGGGACGGACTGCTTTATCAGCAGTCCCCGGATGTCCTTTTTTGCAAGCTCGCTGTTGGATGATCCCATTTAGCTTACCGGTATTTCCGTATTAGCCCATTCGTTGATCCAGTTGGCCACAACAGCTACCCATTCGTCATCATCGTTCAGGCAGGGTATCGCATGGAAGCTTTTGCCGCCATGTTCTTCAAACTCTTCTTTGGCGCGCATGGCGATCTCTTCAAGTGTTTCAAGGCAGTCGGCTACAAACGCAGGTGTTACCACAGCAAGGTTCTTGATCCCTTTTTCAGGCATCTTATTGATCTCGACGTCGGTATACGGTTCCAGCCATTTATCGCCCGCGAGCCGCGACTGGAAGGTGAGGGAGTATTTATCTTCGGGCAGGCCAAGTTCCTTTACGACCAGTCTTGTCGTTTCATAACACTGGTGGCGATAGCAGAATTTGTGCGCTGCCGATGGCGTAGCACAACACGTGCCGTCTATTTTACAATGCGACTTGGTCACATCCGTTTTCCGGATATGCCTTTCGGGAATACCGTGATAGGAGAACAACAGGTGGTCGTATTCAAAACCTTCAAGCGACTTCTTTACAGAGTTGGCGAGCACCTTTATGTAGTCGGGCTTATCATAAAATGCAGGCACATCGGTAAAGGTCATCTGCGGGAATTTCTTCTTCCTTATCTCTTCCGCAAGGACAAGTATGGTCAGGGTCGATGCCATGGCATATTGCGGGTACAGCGGGAACAGTAGTACCTCTGTAACACCTTTATCGGCAAGCTCCTGAAGTCCTGTCTCAATGGAAGGTTTGCCGTAACGCATGGATAATGCTACCGGCAATTCGGTCTTCTGCTTTACTTTTTTGTGCATCCTTTGCGAAAGCACTATGAGCGGCGAGCCTTCCTCCCACCATATTTTTTTGTAAGCTTCCGCCGATGCCTCCGGCCTTTTGCGCAGTATTATGCCGCGCACCAGCAATGCCCTGAGCAGGAATGGTACGTCGATCACATACTTATCCATCAGGAACTGGTCCAGGTAGGGTTTCACGTCTTTCGCCTCCGGACTGTCCGGCGAACCCAGGTTTACTAAAAGTACTCCTTTCATGTTTTTGTTTGTTTGCTTTGTTAGCCCGCAGGGTTCATCAAAAACCGTGCAGGAGTTTAACCTCACCCCCGACCCTCTCCAAAGGAGAGGGCGACGGACCTTATTACTCGAACGTCTATGTGATTGAGTAAGCACGTACCCCCTCCGTTGTTGCTCCCATCTCCTTGGGGAGTTCCGATAGCCATCGGGAGGGGGAGAAGACTCATTTTATTTTCTAAAAAACCGTACTTGATTTAATCTAATTTTAGCTTCCGATTCATCATATTCCGACTTCATTAATTGTTCAGTTAGTTTGTAATTTCCAAATTTCATTTCTTTGATATTAGGGCCTTTTGAAAGCAGATTATATTCATTGCAATTATTACATTGGATTATAAACCATGAGGAGTCCGGTATTCCTTCTTGTCTTTGCATAATAAATGTTTCGAGTTTCAAATTACATTTCGTGCAATCCTGCCTTAAAGTCTCAACAATCTTTTGTTTACCACTGAATAATTTTACCACTTTAAAAAGTAAATTTAAAACTCCTCCGTATAACCACCGGTTCAATTTATTGGTCATGTCTACTCCAACTATTGTAGAGAGCCTAAAGAAATAATCAACTATAAGTTCCGCTTCCTCAGTGTCATATTCTGAACGGGGGAGTTTTTTTAGGGCATCTTTTAGCACCTCCAATTGTTTCCGATTACCGAAATTTACAGATAATATCAATTCATCGGTGCAATCATTCAGTACTCTTTCAGGTTTTTCAGAGACTTCTCCCGAGGAAGGAATGAGCCCACGTTCTTCCCACGCCGAATCTGAAAACTTTTCGAGTTCCCGAAATGCAATAAGCTTATCTATAATTTGCTGCTGGTCCATGTATACTAAACCCTCTCATTAATACTCATCAAATACTTCTTTGGCGTAGTGCCGTATTTCTTCCTGAAAGCCGATATGAAATGGCTTGCGGTACTATAGCCGATCTTCAGCCCGACTTCGTTCACATTATACGAACCACTGTCGAGCAACTTGCGCGCATAGTCCATTTTATAATCGAAGAGAAAGCTGTACACGGTATCGCCATAGATCTGGCGGAAACCCATCTTCAGTTTTTTAAGGTTGATCCCCACCTGGTCGGCGAGTTCCTGCAGACCCGGCGGTTCGGCCATGTTGGCGATCACGATGTCCTTGGCTTTACGTATCTTCATCACGTTCTCCTCATCCACAAGGAACGGGCAGGCCTCTGTGTTGGCATCTTCGGCACGGTTAAAGTACAGGCTTAGCAGTTCATACACCTTACCTTTAAAATACAATTTTTTTATGGATGGGTGCAGATTGAAGTGGAACAGCTGGCTCAGCACCACCGACATAGCCGGGTTGATCTTTTCGTCTTTATAGTACTTTTTATCGCTGTTATCAGGACTGAGGAATGGTATATGGTCGGCCTGTTCCGAAAAGAAGCCGTGGAATTTTTTTATGGAAATAAGAATGGATACGACCCAGCTGTGCGGGGCGATCTCCAAATGTACAGGCAGCTCTTTTTGCGGGTTGAAGAGGAAAAGCGACAGTTCCTCACGCAGGTCGAGCGCATAACGGCCCTGGTTGAATATGAACTTGGCCCTGCCCTTTAGCCCGAAGTGGAACTGTATCATGTCTACATCCACATCCCTTTCAAAATGAACGGTCTCATCGCTGTTATTCTCAAACCGCAATACATTGAATCCATCCTCTATCATTACTTCCTCGTGAGAACCCATAGCGATATTTTTTTGAATGCAACTGCAAAAACACCACATGACTTTATTTAGAACTATTCTAAACTAAATTTTCGCAAAGCATTGATTTCAGCGCAAATTTAGCGTTTTTCGGCATAAAAAAGCTTTTTAGGGGCTAAATATCCGTGAGCGACATAAAAAGGACTTTGAGCGTTACTTTTTAAAAAACGTTCAAATTACTTTTGTGAAACTTTTAAGAAGTGTGAAGTAACGAATATGGAGAACAACAATACGTCGAGGCACCAGTACTTTTATGCGGTAGGACTGAGCTACAGGAAAGCTGATGCTGAGACAAGGGGGAAATTCAGCCTGGACAGTGCCGGCAAAGCCGCATTGCTGCAACAGGCCAAACAGGAGGGCATAGACAGCCTGATCGTGACCTCTACCTGCAACCGTACCGAGATCTATGGTTTTGCACAGCACCCTTTTCAACTGATAAAACTGCTTTGCGACAACAGCCGCGGCTCCATCGAGGAATTCCAGCGTGCCGCGTTCGTATATAAGAACAATGAAGCCATTGCGCACATATTTCGCGTAGGCACCGGGCTCGACAGCCAGATCCTGGGCGACTTTGAGATCATCAGCCAGATAAAGGCCGGATTCACGGAATCAAAAGCAGTGGGATTGGCCAATGCCTTCCTGGAGAGGTTAGTGAACAGCGTGATCCAGGCCAGCAAACGCATCAAGAACGAAACAGAACTGAGTTCGGGCGCAACATCAGTATCCTTTGCATCGGTGCAGTACATCATGAACAATGTGGCTGATATCAGCCATAAGAACATATTGCTTTTCGGTACCGGAAAGATAGGCCGGAATACCTGCGAAAATCTTGTAAAGCATACCAAGAACGACCATATCGTACTGGTAAACCGTACGAGAGAGAAAGCCGAAAAAATAGCCGGAAAATTTAACCTGGTGGTAAAGGACCATGACCTGCTCCCGCTGGAAATACCAAAAGCCGATGTGCTTATCGTAGCCACAGGCGCGCAGGAACCTACCATTGACAAAGACATATTGGTGCTGGACAAGCCCCTGCTGATATTAGACCTTTCGATACCGAAGAACGTTCACGATAATGTAAAGGAGCTTCCGGGCGTTACCGTGGTACACCTGGACGACCTGTCTACCATTACCGATGCGACCCTCGAAAACCGAAGGCTGCATATCCCTGCTGCTGAGGCGATCATTGAGGGTATAATTTCTGAATTCAATGACTGGACCAACGCCCGTAAATTTGCACCTACCATAAACGCGCTCAAGGAAAAGCTGAACTCGATAAAAGACAGCGAACTTGACTTCCAGCGTAAAAAAATAAGTAATTTTGATGAAGAACAGGCCGAGATCATCAGCCAGCGCATCATCCATAAAATTACGACGCATTTTGCCAATCACCTGAAAGACCGCGACACGGTAGTAGATGAAAGTATCGAGTGGATCGAAAAGGTCTTCAGGATCGAAACTCCCGTACAATGAGAAAAACCATACGGATAGGCACCCGCGACAGTGAGCTGGCCCTTTGGCAGGCGCACACCGTGGAACGCCAACTTAACGCCTTGGGGTACGGAACCGAGATCGTGGCCGTGAAATCTACCGGCGACCTCATCCTTGATGTGCCGCTGTACGAGCTGGGCATTACCGGAATTTTTACCAAAACGCTGGACGTTGCCATGATAAAGGGCGAGGTGGACATCGCCGTGCATTCCATGAAAGATGTGCCTACCGCCCTGCCGAAAGGCATTGTACAGGCTGCCGTATTGGAGCGTGCGAATGTAAATGATATACTGGTGCACAAAGGCATTACCGATTTTTTTACCAGCCCTGCAACAATAGCAACGGGAAGCCTCCGTCGCCAGGCACAATGGCTCAACCGCTATCCGCACCATAACGTGACCGATCTGAGGGGTAACGTGAACACCCGATTACAAAAACTAAAAGACAACGACTGGCAGGGAGCGATATTTGCCGCTGCCGGACTGGAGCGCATTAACCTGCTACCGGAAAACCATACTGCCCTCGACTGGATGATACCCGCACCCGCACAGGGCGCGATGGTAGTAGTTGCCATGGAAAATGATGTGTATTGCCAGGAAGCGCTTGCACACCTCAACCACAAACCTGCCGAAATTGCCACGTACATAGAGCGTCAGTTCCTGAAAAAACTGGAAGGTGGCTGTACAGCCCCTATCGGCGCATTGGCAACCTATATTGATGAAGAGATCCGCTTTGAGGGCGTATTGCTCTCGATTGACGGAAGTGAACGGCTGCATATTGAGAAGGTACTGGATGCAGGCGGCGACTACAGTAATTTCGGCAATGAATGCGCTGAAGAGATCCTAAAAAATGGCGGAGCAGAACTAATGGAGAAGATCCGCAACCAACTGAACAAATAATGGAGGCGCGGGTGCTGTCGACCAAAAAACTGCTGCCCAACCATAGGCAATTCCTGCTCAATGCCGGGCTTGCAGTTGTTGAAGCCGACTTTATTACAATATACAACACACCCTTCGAGATCACCACTGTAGGTCAAAACCTTATCTTTACCAGCCAAAACGCAGTTAAGAGCTTTTTGCTTAATCGAGAGGCGGTTGAATATAAAGACCATCCTGTTTTCTGCGTAGGCAGCAAGACAAAGGAAGCGATGGAGAGGGCCGGATATAAAGTGGCCGCTTTTGCAGAATATGCGGAACAGTTGGCGGAGGAAATAGTAACAGGGCATTCACGCGAAAGCTTTACGTTCTTTTCGGGGAGCATGAGGCGGGATACACTGCCGGATGCATTGACAGATGCCGGAATAACATGGAACGAGATCGAAATATACCAAACAGTATTATCGCCTTTGAAGATAAATACGCCATTAGATGCGGTGCTGTTTTACAGCCCTTCAGGAGTGGAGAGCTTTTTGAAGGAAAACAGGATCGGTGACGCGCTCTGCTTTTGCATAGGGACTACTACAGCATCGGCGTTGGAAGGGATCACTGAAAAGATAGTCCTTGCGAATAAGCCAACTGTGGAAAATGTAGTGGTGCAGTGCGTGAATTATTACAAAAATTATGAATAGCACCATCATCGCGAGGAGGAACGACGGAGTGATCTAACAAGATTGCTGCGCTCCGTGCCTCCGCTCGCAATGACAGGCGTGTAGCTAAAAAAATAAAAACATGACCTTAAAAAACGACCTCTTTTTAAAAGCATTGCGTAACGAGCCTGTAGAAAGGCCGCCGGTATGGATGATGCGCCAGGCAGGCAGGTATTTGCCGGAGTTTCGTGCACTGCGCGATAAGTATGATTTCTTTACCCGCTGCCAGACACCTGAACTTGCCGCCGAAATTACGGTACAGCCCATCCGTATAGTAAAGCCGGATGCCGCAATATTGTTCTCGGACATCCTTGTGGTGCCACAGGCCATGGGCATTGAAGTGCTGATGAAGGAAAGCGTGGGGCCATTTTTGCCAAACCCAATCCGCACGGCGCAGGATGTAGAAAAGGTCATCGTGCCGGATATCCACGAAACACTGGGCTATGTGATGGATGCTATAAAGCTGACGAAAGAAATGCTGAACGATGAGGTGCCGCTGATAGGCTTTGCCGGTTCGCCGTGGACTATCTTCTGTTATGCGGTAGAAGGCAAAGGGTCAAAAAGCTTTGATACTGCTAAGGGCTTCTGCTTTTCGCAGCCGGAGGCAGCACATGTGCTTCTGCAGAAAATAACCGACACTACCATTGCTTACCTTAAGGAGAAAGTAAAAGCAGGTGTGAATGCCGTGCAGGTATTCGACAGCTGGGGCGGAATGCTCTCGCCTGTGGATTATCAGGAATTCTCATGGAAGTACATCAACCAGATCGTTGAGGCACTGGCACCTGAAACGCACGTTATCGTGTTCGGGAAAGGATGTTGGTTCGCGCTGGGCGACATGGCACAAAGCAAGGCATCGGCGCTTGGGGTAGACTGGACGTGCTCAGCCCGCAATGCCCGTTACCTTTCGGGCGGCAGGATAACACTGCAGGGCAATTTCGACCCGAGCAGGCTGCTTTCGCCGATACCGACAATAAAGAAAATGGTGCACCAAATGATCGATGAATTTGGCAAGGATAACTATATCGTAAACCTGGGACACGGCATTTTGCCGCATATTCCGGTAGACCACGCAAAAGCATTCATTGATGCGGTAAAGGAATATAAATAGTTATCAGTTAAAGGTTGCCGGTTGATGGGACAGACATTATTATAGATAAAACCAGAATTCAAAATGAGATGCTATTTCGCTGAAATTCAGGGACAAAACAACAACCTTGGCGACAGCGATAAGGCCATTGCCAACCTCTTGGCGCAAATCATTACCGATAACCTGCCCGGTGCGGAAAACAAAGTATGGCACGCGCACCCTGTTTGGTTTTTGGAGGGCAACCCGATTGTAGGCTACAGCAAGCTGAAAAATCATGTGAGGCTGATGTTCTGGAGCGGACAGTCGTTTGACGAAGGGGGGCTCAACATGCATGGTGAGAAGTTTAAGGATGCTTCCATCGGCTATAATGATGTAAGCGAAATTAACGTGGACGACCTGAAACGCTGGCTGCAAAAGTCGGCCGAGATCCAGTGGGATCATAAGAATATTGTAAAAAGAAAAGGTGTTTTGGAACGCCTGAAATAACCATGCCATGAAAAACAAATACAATTTCCTGTTTGCCCTGTGCCTAATTATTACATCTTCGGTTTTTGCGCAGGATCTGGTAAAGGACAGTATCAGGGTGCAAAAAATAATTAAAGATGCGGGCAGGGGTAAGAAAGACCAAAAGCTGCTTACAGTGACTGATGCAGGCAGTGTGGCATTTCTTTCATCGTACATAGATGCTCGGGCCAAAGCTGTTGAAGGGATAGAGCAGATGCTGCTTGCAAATAATGACAAAGCTCTTGGCAGACGGTATAGGAAAGGTGACAGATCGGCCAAGGCGCAGGTGCTGGCAATACTCAAAGGTAAGGATAAGAACAAAATATCGGAGCTCATTGACGAAATGGACCCGGATCATTTTGACAAGGACAAAACAGTAACACTTGATCCCGATGTAAGGGCCGAACTTTTTAAGCTGATCAATGACAATGAGCTTGAGCGCGATGTAGTGCAATTTGCCGGATACAACAAAATCGATGGTTATGTTCCCGCGTTTGAGGCACGCCTTATTTCAGGAAAGTCAACCGTTAGCGGCAGGCTGTTCTTTTGGCTGGGCCGTGATGGAAAAAGCGAGAAAGCGATCGACTATTTCATATCTTCATTTGGGAAAATACCTGTAAATGATGCCGATGAAGACGCCTACTGGTTTACTGAGGGGCTGGACGATTTTATGGAGAACGGTTCTGCCCCGGTAAAGAAAAAGATCATTGATCTTGCCATTTCGTATATGGAAAAGAATGCCATTACAATGGCAGACCTTTTAAAGTGGGGACTGGCAGAGCAGAGCGGGGAATCTGGTTCGGAATTCGAGCCTAAAACCTTTTTCGTGCAATTGGTATTGAAATCGGATGATCCCAGGGTCCCGGCATTTTCCGCTACAACTGAGGCTTCAATGTCTAAATATCTTGAAGCGGCAGATAAAAAGGAACTGCACGATGCGATGGAGGTTAACCTGCTGCGCTTTTATGACTTTCCTAAAAAGAAAACCGCCACACTGGCATTGGAGCCAGCGCAGGATGATATTATGGACCTTATGAATGCGGTGGCAAAAGATAAAGCACTATTGAACGATAAGGAAGTCGCGGTCCACATGATGAAGGTGTTGGACAAAAACGGCATTACTGACAAATATGAAGCGCAGCAATTTGCAACTACACTCAAAGATATGGACAAGCCGGTTTTTGAAGCGGCTGTATCTTCAATAAAGTCGGCTGAGCTGCGCAATATGGTTTCGGAATATTATAAGCTCGAGAAAAAAACTGTTGCAGAGAATAATGATTACCTCATCAAAAACGGACTTATAACAACACAGGTCACGCAGGAACAGCTCAATAAACGCAAGACAGATGAGGATATATTTTATAGTGATGACTCTATTTACAGCATACTTGATCTTGCAGGTATCAGCTATAACTTTGATGTAGAGCCCGGCGTTTACCCTGCCGACCATGATACGCTGCTGCTGGATCTTACCAAAAGATCGGCCGGAAAGATCAGGGGGGTTAAAGCCTACCAGCAAAGCAAATTTGACGACAAGGATGAGACATCTGAAATACACCTGATCGCGGTATACAAAAACAAAGCGTATATCCTGATCCCGGAAGACCTGGGCGACTGGTACGACATGGAGGCTTTCTCCTTGCTTCTCGATGCTATTGCCAAAGACAGCGGGTTAAAGGAAAAATTTGTTCCTGTAGAAACAGGCGACCAGACGGCATGGTACATCTTTGGCGAGCCGCAAAAAGTACAGAAACTGGTTGACGATTATAAGCTGGCTGCCGAACTAACATTGGATGAGGAATAACGATGAAAGATACTTTTTACAATTACATACAGCAACTACAGGATACCATAACGTCGAAACTTGAAGAAGTGGACGGGAATGCCAAATTCAGGGAGGACCTGTGGGAACGCGCTGAAGGCGGTGGCGGGCGCACGCGCGTAATTGAGAACGGCAATGTTTTTGAAAAAGGCGGTGTGAACATCTCTGCAGTGCATGGGGAACTGCCCAAGGCGATGCAGGCGTACTTTAACGTGGGCGATGTGGATTTTTTTGCCTGCGGGCTCAGCCTGGTGATCCACCCGAAGAACCCTTTCGTGCCCACCGTGCATGCCAACTGGCGTTATTTTGAGATGTATGATAAGCAGGGGAATATTGTGGCCAGTTGGTTTGGCGGCGGACAGGACCTTACACCGTATTACTTGTTTGACGAGGATGCCGTACATTTCCACCAAACGTGCAAAACCGCCTGCGACAAGCACGACTCGGAGTTTTACCCGAAATTCAAAAAGCAGTGTGATGCCTATTTTTGGAATGCGCACCGCAATGAGTCCCGGGGCATTGGCGGCTTGTTCTTCGACCATTGCAAGGCGTCGGAAGGTTTTGGCATGGAGCAGTGGTACGATTTTGTAACCGAAGTCGGCAACAGTTTCCTGTCCGCCTATGTGCCGATCGTAGAGCGTCGCAAGGATATTGAGTGGAATGAAACGCACCGCACCTGGCAGGAAATTCGCCGCGGCCGCTATGTCGAGTTCAACCTTGTGCATGACAAGGGGACGCTCTTCGGCCTCAAAACCAATGGACGCATGGAGAGCATATTAATGAGCCTGCCGCCACACGTGCAGTGGGTATACGACCACCACCCGGAAGCAGGCAGTGAGGAGGAACGATTGATAAAAATATTAGGGGAGCCTAAAGAGTGGATATAATTCGTGTCATAGCGATTTGTTGTTTTGCATCGGTTTGCTGCGCGCAGACCGGTGAAGAAAATGATGCATGGCATAAAAAATACGACGGCAAGCTCTCGGTACAGGCGTTTGTGCTCAATACCTCGAATACCTTTGCACTCAACTATGGCGAGGATAACCTGGCCATAGATTTGGAACCCAATAAAAAGACAACCCTTGGCCTCTCGGTGCAATATGACATTGTTGCCTTTAGTCTGGGTTTTGCACCCTCATTTTTTGCCGACAACAAAGACAACGGCAACTCAAAAATGACATCATTCGGGCTGGACCTGTTCCCGGGACGTTTTGTGCAGAGGCTGGACTATTATTACCAAAGGGGCATTTCGCTGAATGTGGACGGCGGCAGTGTATACCTCGAAAACCTGAAGACGATGAAGGTTGGCGGGTCGACAGCATTCATTTTCAACAAGCGCTTTTCGTACCGGTCGATTGGGTTGCAAAATGCCAAGCAGCTGAAAAGCGCGGGTACATTTGCCCCTACCTTATCCTACTTTTACACCGAAGTGAATGGCAAAAGCCAGGAGGGTATGGGCGATAAAGGTTATTTTGTAAATGTAGCGCTCACCCCGACATACTATTATAACTGGGTCATCGCCAAAGATTTCATGGTGTCGGCAGGATTGGGCCTTGGGGCAGGGGCAACATTTCCCGAGGGTGGCGACACGAAGATACTCAGCCAGGCATCGGCGCTGGTAGGGCTGGGGTACAACTCGGAGCGATTCTTCGCAGGCATCAATAGCCGTGCGATGGCATCGAATCACCAGGCATCAGGCAACGTAGCTATGGACGACACCATCAACTATGCTACGGCATTTGTCGGTTACCGCTTTGATGCCCCTAAGTTTTTGGTAAAAGAAAAAGAGAAGATTGAAGAGCGGCTCAAGTAGTTTAAAGTTAACGGTTTACAGTTGCCACGAATGCAAAACGCCATTATTGAATATAAAAGATATATTGCTTGTGATTCCCCTGGAGGGTCGAAATGTTTATAGCAAAGAATACGATAACGCCATGAGCTCCGGAGGAGCGGCATATAAATGATATAGGTTATGTTTCCATTACACAGAAATAGACGATTAAGGACCAACGGATCCATCCGTTCGCTGGTTCGCGAAACCATAGTAACACCCAACGACTTTATGTTCCCAATGTTTATTGCAGAGGGGACGAATGTGGAAATTCCCATCCCCTCGATGCCCGGCATTTACCGCCGCTCGCTCGACCTTACAATAAAGGAAGTTAAGGAGCTTTGGAGCCTCGGCATCAAGGCGGTCAACATCTACGTAAAAGTTGATGACAAACTTAAGGACAACACCGGCAAGGAGGCCTGGAATCCCGACGGACTGATGCAGCGCGCGATAAAAGCCATAAAAGATGCCGTGCCTGGAATGATCGTAATGCCCGATGTGGCGCTCGACCCCTACTCCATTTACGGGCACGATGGCATCATCAAGAACGGTGATGTGGCCAATGATGAGACTGTGGAAGCGCTGGTTCGCATGGCCGTATCGCATGCTGATGCCGGGGCCGACTTCGCCGCGCCAAGCGACATGATGGACGGCAGGATCCTGCGCCTGCGCGAAGGATTGGACAGCGCCGGGCACCAAAATGTAGGCATCATGAGCTACAGCGCCAAATATGCGTCGGCATTTTACGGACCGTTCCGCGATGCTTTGGACAGTGCGCCGAAAGATGCTGAGATCGAAGTGCCTAAAGATAAAAAGACGTACCAAATGGACTATGCCAACCGCATTGAGGCCATTAAGGAAGCTGTACAGGATGTGGAGGAAGGCGCCGACATTGTAATGGTGAAACCGGGGATCGCCTACCTGGACATTGTACGCGAAGTAAAGAATGCGGTGAACGTACCGGTATCAGTATTCCATGTATCTGGCGAATATGCCATGATAAAGGCGGCATCCGAAAGGGGCTGGCTGGACCACGACAGGGTGATGATCGAGCAGCTGTATTGCATTAAGCGCGCGGGAGCTGACCTGATCTCGACCTATTTTGCTAAAGAAGCCGCAATATTATTGAATAAGTAATAATGGACCTCACCCCTAACCCTCTCCAAAGGAGAGGGAAACTCTTACCGATGCACTCATTCCGCATATTTCGGAATTCTCTAATACATTTAAAAATGAAAAACATAGTACTACTCCTAGTCACCCTTTCCCTCTTCTCGTGCAAAACCGAAGAGAAAAAAGAACAGATCACTACCGGTAGCGGATCTGCTGAAGGCGAAGCGGCCCACCTGACCCCTCAACAAAAACTGGGGCAGGAGATCTTTGACGGAAAGGGCAACTGCTTTACCTGCCACAAGCCGGAACAAAAAGCAATTGGTCCAAGCATAAAGGATATAGCCAAAATTTATAAGGAGCAGAAAGGCGATATGGTAACCTTCCTGATGGGCGAGGGCGACCCCATAGTAGACCCCGCACAGTATGAAGTGATGAAAACCAACTTTTACATTACCAAGACTTTTACGGATGAAGAGCTGAAGGCAGTGGAGGCGTATATGATGAGCCAGGCTCCTTAACCCTCAAAGGCGGGAACTTCCACTCTTGCGCAATAATCCCACGCAATGTCGGCACGCTCTGGCTCCCTCTCCTTTGGAGAGGATTGGGGTGAGGACTAATTCCCCCTTTGGGGGCTAGGGTGCTGTTTACGGCGCTACCAGCTTAAACCCTATCCTCGGGATGTTCTCGATGCGGATGGTTTCATCGTCCTTAAATATCTTGCGGAGGCGTGAAATGAATACGTCCATACTGCGGCCCATGAAATAGTCGTCGGTGCCCCAAAGTGCGGTGAGTATCTTTTCCCTTTTCAATATTGTATTCTTATTATCGATGAACAGCTTTAGCAACGCCGACTCCCTTTCGGTTAGCGTTATCCTTTCGAGGCCTTTGGTGACCACATAATTTTCGGGGTCGAAAACAAAAGAGCCGATAGAGCAGGTGCTGTTTTTGACAGGTGCCAGTTTTTGGCTGCGTTGCAGGAATACTTCTATTTTTAGGATAAGCTCTTCGATGCTGTAGGGCTTTACCAGGTAATCATCGGCACCCAGCTTCAGGCCTTTGATACGGTCTTCCTTCAATGTTTTTGCAGAGAGGAAAATGATGGGCACTTCTACATTTTGCTTGCGAATGGCTTCCGCGAGTTCAAACCCATCCATCTCCGGGAGCATAACATCCAATACACAAAGGTCAAATTCCTCATTGCGGAATGCTTCCCAAGCCTCTTTTCCGTTCGAATAATGGGCCACATTATAATGCTGCTCCAAATTATCTGCAGTAAGGAACGCCAGAGTGTTATCATCTTCAACATACAGTATCTTCTTCCTCATGCCATGCTTTTTTTGGGTATGTGCAGGGTTACCGTCATGCCTGCTCCTGCATTATTTTTTATGGATGCCTTCCAACCGTGAAGTTCACAAATCTTTTTCACATAAAAAAGGCCGATGCCAAAACCTTCAACCTCCTTTTTGTTTTCGCGCGGCACACGATAAAAGCGGTCGAACACATAGTCGATATGCTCCTGCGGTATGCCGGGGCCGTTATCGGAAAATCGCAGGTCGATGCCGTTATCCTCCTTTATACTAATGGTCACCTCCGGATGTGCGATGCCATACTTTACTGCATTCTCTACAATATTATAGGCAATGTTGTAAAAATGGAATTCATCAGCCTTAACAAGGTATACCGGCTTACCAGATACAAGTTTGACCGACGCATGCTCAAACTTCAGCAGCGCATTTTCCTTTACCAGATCCAAAGACTCTACAATGTTGAAAGGCCTTTTCTCCAGTGTAATGATATTGGATTCGGTTTTGGCTACCGATAGGATGCGCTCTACATGCTGGTTAAGCTTGTTGCTTTGCTCAATAATGATCTTCAGGTATTTGCTTAGCTTTGGGTTAGTTTCAATAGCTTCCTGTTTCACGGCATAGTTTGAGGCAATGAGTATGGACGACAGCGGCGTTTTGAACTCATGGGTCATGTTGTTGATGAAGTCCTTCTGTAATTCGGTATACTTTTTCTGCTTGAGGAGCAACAGTACCGAATATACATATATAACCAACACCAGCAACAGTACACCGGTGTAGATCCAGTATTGCTGTAGCGAATTCACATAACTGTGGGTAAGTTTGGGGAAACGCACCGCGAAGTAGTACACCAATCCTTCGCGCTTGGTAAAGCAATTTTCGCATTGGAGCTTGTCGTTCGAAATTTCCCTGCCGTTCATTGTCACATATTCACCATAGATCATCTCATCCGATGAGCAATCGTACATGGCATATTCATAATCCATGTCGAGCTTTACTTTTTGGAATTCCGTCTTCAGGTAATATTCGAGCACTTCGGCATCAAAAACATCCTGAACATCCACAACATAATAGTCTTCGGCTACTTTCTTGATGGGGCTGGCCGCAGGTGGCTCGCTCTGATTGTCGCGGTAGATCTTCTTAACCACGTCCTGTAGCGCGAAGTGGATCTTTTCGCCCAACTCCTTTTTTTCGAACGCATAGGCCTGCCCGAGCATAACGAGCTGCATGACTAATACGCCTATGATGGCTATAAGCCCAATGAAGACAATGATATTTAACTTATTGAATTTCAATTTTGGAACGCGATTTGCAATTAGAGGGATAAAATTATAACAGCTAACGGTATAAATAACGTTAAGCCACAGGACGTTAACATGTTATTAACAAGACTTTGAAACGGATTAACAACTTTGTGGCAATTAGTAAATATATTTGTATCGTTATCAAACCAAAAAAATCATTAACTCATAATTATTAAAAAACTATGAAAACCCTTAAACTTTCTTTATTCGCAGTTGCAGGAGCTTTACTGCTTTCTTTCTCTGCCAATGCACAACAAACCCCTGTGAAAAAAGCTGCGAAAGCAACTCCGCCTAAAACTGAGGCTAAGACCCTTACTAAATCTGCTCCGGCTGCTACCACTGAAGCGCCAAAGAACATGACCCCGTCTGGCATTACATGGAATGACGACAGCCATACTTTTGGCGATATCGAAAAAGGAAAACCAGTATCGCATGAGTTTACCTTCAAGAACACTACAAAGCAAACGGTGCTTATCACTAACGTAAAGGCACAGTGCGGCTGTACAGCTACCAACTACACTAAAACCCCAATTAAACCTGGAGAAACTGGTATAGTGACCGCTACTTACAATGCTGCTAACCCGGGTTCGTTCTCTAAAACGGTTACTGTTACTACAAATGACAGCGACGTGAACAAGATCCTTACCATCAAAGGTAAAGTAATCGCTCCTGAAGGCGAGGCTGCTCCGGCACCGGCTGTACAACACTAATTAGTTTTTATATATAGTAGGAAAGAGCCATCATGATCTGATGGCTTTTTTGTTTTACAAAATGTAAAGTTTGTTTGTCATATTGGAAATTGTATTTTACATTTGATCGAACTTTAAAATCAATCATCATGAAAACGAATTATTTATTTCCCCATCGCTTTAAATGGATAAGCGGGATCTTATTTGTAATTTCATTCATTGCTCTCATCGCCTATAGTTCTATGATCAATGTTGAAGACCTGCCTTTGAACGTTTGGGTGTTTGCCATTGTTGGCGATAATGACTTTTTTGGCCCAACCGATTATTTTATTATGACCAAAAATCCGATAATGGATGAACTGCTCGTGCTGTCGGTTATCGTATCGGGAATTGTCCTCGCTTTCTCTAAAGAAAAACACGAAGACGAAATGGTGGCATCCATCCGCCTGAACAGCCTGGCGTGGGCTACCATTGCCAACTACAGCATACTGCTGTTTTGCTACCTCTTCATTTACGGTTTTCCTTTTTTAAATGTGCTCATGGGCGCCATGTTCTCACAGCTTGTTATCTTTATCATCCTTTTCCGTTACAAAATGTACCAATTCAATACTTCCAGGCAAGATGAAGAATAACATAAAAGTGCAGCGTGCCATATTCAACCTCACGCAGCAGGACCTGGCCGAAAAGATAGGTGTGAGCCGGCAAACCATCAATGCGCTCGAAGCCGGAAAGTATGTGCCTTCAACGGTTTTGGCCTTAAAGCTCTCAAGGCTTTTCAGCAAGAGCGTTAATGAGATATTTGATCTTGAGGAAGGTGATTAACATTGAGATCATCGGCAATGCTTATCTTTGATGCATGCAACAAGCCATTATACATACGCCTGTCGGACATTGCCTCATAGAGGGCGATGCGGCGGGCGTATCTAAAATTTGGGTGGTAGATGGACCGCAGGAAGTGTCAGCGAAAATTCCCGCCGAACTTAGGGAAGCCGTTGCCCAACTGCAGGATTATTTTGCCGGCAGCCTGAGATCCTTCACTTTTAAACTTGATCCCGCGGGCACTGATTTCCAAAAGAAAGTATGGAATGCCCTGCGGGAGATACCTTTCGGCAAAACCGTGTCCTACCACGAGCTATCGGTAAAACTGGGCGATGTAAAGGCAATACGCGCAGTGGCATCGGCCAATGGAAAGAACCCGTTATGGATAGTCGTGCCCTGCCATCGCGTCATCGGGAGCGATGGCTCGCTTACAGGTTACGCGGGCGGGTTGTGGCGCAAAAAATGGCTTTTGGAGCACGAAACCCCACCGGTGCAGCAGCGTTTATTCTGAGATCTTTCAGCAAATTACAGTAATTTCACAAATTAGAATTGCCTGATCTTCGGTTTCGGGACAGAATTAGTACGATTCGTATAATTCGTGGCTAGAACCATATAACAATTTTACGTAAATTCGTAGAAGCACATTAACCAAACACCTATGAACTTCCTTCGAAAATTCCTGCTCGGGTTTGCCATCATCATTTCCTTCATCATCATACTGGCCTATCTTTTTGATGTCGATTACCTTTTCAAGGCGGTACGGGTCGTATACCTCAACGGCAAGACCACGGCCTATCTGGACGATTACACGTATTTCGATAACCGCGAAATTAAAAAAGGTACCGGCCAGCCATGGGCCATGCACAAAGACTACAATAAGACAAAAGCCACCGAGCGCTTGGAGGAAGTACACAAGGAACTCGGAACTGTGGCCTACCTTATCATAAAGAATGACAGCATTTGGCATGAAAGCTATTATGACGGCTACGGCAGGGACTCAAGATCGAACTCTTTCTCTATGGCCAAGACCGTTGTCACCGCGGCCATGTTCAAAGCCATTATGGAAGGCAAGATCAAAAGCCTCGACCAGCCGGTGTCTGACTATTTTCCGGAATATAAAGATGGCCTGGCGGCAAAACTTACCGTTGGTGACCTTTCGTCCATGTCGACAGGAATGGATTGGGGCGAGCAGTACAGCAGTGCATTTTCGGTAACAACGCGCGCCTACTTTGGCGATGAGCTGGAGAAAACAGTATTGAGCGTACCTATTGTGGGTGAGCCGGGAGTAGAGTTCGAATATGTGAGCGGCGCTACACAATTGCTGGCTATGGTCATTGTAAAGGCCACAGGCGAACATCTGTCCGATTATGTGTCTAAGCATTTTTGGCAGCCCATGGGTGCGGAGAACGACGCGCTTTGGCAGATCGACCACGAAGGCGGTATCGAAAAAGCCTACTGCTGCATTGGGAGTAACGCCAGAGACTTTGCCCGCTTCGGCAAGCTACTCCTTCACAACGGGAACTGGAATGGGAGTAAGATACTGGACAGTACCGCTGTGGCAAAAATGACAGCGCCAAAGTTTAAAGGATCGCCACAGTATGGCTATGGTGTGTGGCTTAACGACTACCTCGGCAAAAAGATGTACTACATGCGCGGGCACCTGGGGCAGTTTGTCATTGTCATCCCCCAGGATAACATTATCATTGTAAGGCTGGGGCACACCAAAGGCCTCCAGACCATGAGCGACCCGCACAGCAACGATTTTTATGTATATGTAGATGAGGCCTACAAAATGATGGGCAAAATGAAGCCGGCCGAAGGCAAGGGAAACGGATTGCCCATGACTATTGAACAAGCCGAAGTAATTGATATGATGAAGTAACGACCTGCAAGCCCTCAAAGACCTTTTAGGGTTAATAATCTGAAACACACCTGCAAGGTTTTGAAACCTTACATGAAGCGAAACGATGATCGAAAAAGTACGACTGGAAAATATCCTTTTCCTGGACATAGAAACCGTATCGGAGCAAAAGCACTTCGGCCTGCTTGACGAGGAAATGCAGCAGCTCTTTGCCCAAAAGACCCAGTACCAACGCAAAGACGAATATGAGCCTGACGAATTTTACGACCGTGCCGGCATTTGGGCAGAGTTCGGTAAGATCGTGTGCCTCTCCGCAGGGTATTTTACCTTTAGGGGCGACATACGGCATTTTCGGGTAACCTCTTTTTGTGGAGAGGAAACGCAGATACTCCGCGATTTCTCCAACCTGCTAAACAACCACTTCAACCAGCCGCAGCATATTATGTGCGGGCATAATGCCAAGGAATTCGATTTCCCTTTCATAGCACGCCGCATGGTGATCAACAATATCGCCATTCCGCCCAAACTGAACCTCTTTGGCAAAAAGCCATGGGAAGTGCCGCACCTCGATACTATGGAACTCTGGAAATTCGGTGACTATAAAAGCTTTACATCACTTAAGCTGCTCACAAAAATATTAGGCATCCCCTCCCCTAAAGGCGATATCGACGGCAGCCAGGTTGGCCAGGTATACCATGTTGAAAATGATATAGACCGTATCGTAACCTATTGTGAAAAAGATGTAATAGCCGTAGCCCAGGTACTGCTGCGTTTTCGCCGCGAGGACCTGCTGGTGGAAGATGAAATTATACATGTTTAAAATGGCCCCCTTCTTGACCGATGCGCTTTAAAATAAAGAGTACTTTTACAGAATGATAAGAGATATAGAACACCTATACGTTGCCCAAACCGACAATAAAGTGCTTGTATACAGCACCAACCTTAAAGACTTTGTGATCTCGTTAAACAGTGTAGCCAAAAACCTGAAACCTTACATGTTTTACTACAGGCTTTTTAAAAAGATCGACTATATGGAACATGTTGCCGCAGATGGCAGAAAGTTTTACCTGCAGAAAGTTATATAAGTTTATTCCCATGAATGATCCACTGCTCCATCTCGACAATGTTACGATCTCTGCCAAAAAAGAAGGGCAGTGGTTACCCATTGTAAAGAACGCCACGTTTTCGTTGGGGCAAAATGAGATACTGGGTATCGTAGGAGAGTCGGGCTCCGGAAAATCGGTGACCTCACTTGCGGTCATGGGGCTATTGCCGAAAGGGATACTCTCAATAACCCAGGGCAAAATAGCATTCGACGGTAAAGATATTTCGGCCTTAAGCCAACAGGAATTGCGCAGTCTCCGGGGCAATGACATCGCGATGATCTTCCAGGAACCGATGAGTTCGCTCAATCCGTCACTAAAATGCGGCTATCAGGTAGAGGAGATACTGGCGGAACATACGCACCTGACCAAAAAAGAAATAAAGGAGCGCGTAATTTCGTTATTCGAAAAGGTAAAGCTGCCCAACCCCGCCAACATATTCGATCGCTATCCGCACGAAATTTCAGGCGGTCAAAAGCAGCGGGTGATGATCGCCATGGCCATTGCCTGCAAGCCGAAAATACTCATTGCCGATGAGCCCACCACAGCACTGGATGTCACTGTGCAAAAGGAGATCATCCTGTTGTTGAAAGAACTGCAGCAGGAAACAGGCATGAGCATATTGTTCATATCGCACGACCTTTCGCTGGTGTCGGAAATTGCCAACCGCGTGTTGGTGATGTACCGTGGCGACATTGTGGAACAGGGCGATTCGCAGGAGATATTCAAATCTCCGAAACACACTTACACCAAGGCGCTTATCAGCTCGCGGCCATCGCTGGACGTACGGCTGAAGCGTTTGCCGACCATACAAGATCACCTCAACAATACGGTCGACCCCGAAGAGATCACGCCGCAACAGCGAAATGAAAACCACAAAGCACTATACAGGAACATACCGCTTTTGGAGGTCATTAATATTGAAAAGGAATACGTATCCTCTTCGGGCTTATTTGGCAAAGATGTAAAATTCCGTGCGGTGGACGATGTAAGCTTTAAGATATACGAAGGTGAAACTTTAGGGTTGGTAGGCGAATCCGGCTGCGGGAAGTCAACATTGGGCAATGCCATATTGCAGCTTGATAAAGCGACGGCCGGAAAAATTTTATACAAAGGCAAAGACCTCACAAAACTTTCCGATAAGGAAATAAGGGAACTGCGGAAAGAGGTCCAGATCATTTTTCAGGACCCCTATTCTTCGCTCAACCCGCGAATAACCGTGGGCAAGGCCATCATGGAACCGATGCAGGTACATAAGCTGCATAAAAACGATAAAGAACGCAAGGATAAAGTGATCGAGATCCTCAACCGCGTAGGCCTGGGCGAAGAGCACTTCAACCGCTACCCGCATGAATTTTCGGGAGGGCAAAGACAGCGTATTGGCATTGCGCGGACCATTGCCTTGCAGCCAAAGCTTATAGTGTGTGATGAATCGGTCTCCGCGCTCGACATTTCAGTACAGGCACAGGTGCTCAATCTTTTGAATGAATTGAAGGAGAATTTTGGCTTTACCTACATCTTTATTTCACACGATCTTGCCGTAGTGAAATACATGAGCGACCAGGTCCTTGTCATGAACAAAGGAAAGATAGAGGAAATGAACGAAGCCGATGCCTTATATGCCCATCCGCAAAAGGAATATACGAAGAAGCTGATCGCGGCGATACCGAACCACTAACAAGCCCCCTAACCCCCGAAGGGGGAACAGCTGCACTAATGCTAAGATATATAGGTTAATATTTTGAAATGCTCTATGTCAGTCTGACGATAGAAGAATCTTCAGTAGCGTGAGATTTTTCTTTTGCCAGAATGACATTAATGCAGAAGTAAAAAAAGTAAAAGCCCAAAGGTTCAAAATCTTTGGGCTTTACTACGAGCATATAATTTGCAACTTAAGAGTTTGAGTGCAGCTGTTCCCCCTTTGGGATTAGGGCTTGGCTTTAGTCGATCACCATCTCCGGTATCTCACCCTCAATGATAAGGTTGCCCTCCGTAGCATTTTTAATATCTTCTACAGATACGCCCGGTGCACGTTCCAGCAGTTTAAAGCCTTCCGGAACTATTTCCAAAACTGCCAATTCGGTTACAACTTTCTTTACGCAGCCTACACCGGTTAACGGCAGGGTGCAACGTTTTAGTATTTTTGATTCGCCAGCCTTATTCACGTGCATCATCGCTACAATGATGTTTTCGGCCGAAGCCACAAGATCCATTGCGCCACCCATGCCTTTTACCATTTTGCCCGGTATCTTCCAGTTGGCAATGTCACCGTTCTCGGCTACTTCCATGGCTCCAAGAATGGTAAGGTCTACCTTTTGTGCACGGATCATGCCAAAGCTTGTGGCCGAGTCAAAAAATGACGCCCCCGGCAGCGTAGTGATGGTCTGCTTCCCGGCATTGATCACATCAGGATCTTCCTCGCCTTCAAACGGGAACGGACCCATGCCCAGCACACCATTCTCACTCTGGAATTCCACCGATATGTCATGCCTAACATAATTGGCAACCAAAGTTGGAATACCAATTCCCAAATTTACAAAGTAACCGTCCTGTACTTCTTTTGCGATCCGTTTCGCTATATCTTCTTTCGTCAACATATGTATCGATTGTTTAATGTAGCAATATATCAATTGCCACTGTAGCTTTTTTAATGGATCAATTCAGGATCGTTACATTAAAAAATTGCACATTGATTAATTATGAACGTTTACGTGTGGTGCGTTGTTCAATTCGCTTCTCATACTTCTCGCCCTGGAAAATACGCTGTACATAGATCCCCGGGATATGGATGAAGTTCGGATCCAGTTCGCCAACCGGCACCAGTTCCTCAACTTCGGCCACGGTAATTTTTGCGGCGCCGGCCATGCAGGCATTAAAGTTGCGCGCCGTTCCTTTAAATACCAGGTTGCCGGCCTCGTCGCCTTTCCATGCTTTTACTATTGAGAAGTCGGCTTTAAAGGCTTCCTCCATGATGTGCATCTTTCCGTTGAATTCACGTGCTTCCTTGCCTTCGGCTACTTCTGTACCGTATCCGGCAGGGGTGTAGAAAGCAGGGATACCTGCCTGTGCGGCACGGCATTTTTCGGCAAGTGTGCCTTGGGGAGTAAGCTCTACCTCAAGTTCGCCGCTAAGCATCTGCCTCTCAAATTCGGCATTCTCACCCACATACGACGATATCATTTTCTTTATCTGGCGCTTTTGCAGCAACAGGCCAAGCCCGAAATCATCTACTCCCGCGTTGTTGGAAATGCAGGTAAGGTTAGTAGTGCCTTTGCGCACCAGCTCGCCGATGCTGTTCTCCGGAAGCCCGCTCAGGCCAAAGCCGCCCAGCATAAGGGTCATCCCGTCCTGCACATCTTTCAGTGCTTCTTCAACATTTTGTACTTTTTTATTGATCATACAATAAAGTTTAGTTTTGGTGCATAAATATATAAAAAAGCGCCTTATAAAAAGGCGCTTCTATTAGAATTCTGAAAACTCGTCAATGGGGAGCTTGGTACTGTCGCTTGCCGTTGTATCCTTTACAGGAGGCTTCCAGCAGTCTACCTTTATTTGAAGGTTTGAAGGCCGCTCAAACGGTTTTTCTGATATTTTGAATGTGAGATTGTCGTCAGCATAACATTTTTTCATGAAGAGTCCCCAAATAGGTAGCGCCATGGTAGCACCCTGCCCGTAGGTAAGGCTCTTAAAGTGTGCCGAACGGTCTTCATTACCCACCCATACCCCTGTGGCAAGGTTAGGTACCATCCCCACGAACCAACCGTCAGACTGGTTTTGTGTCGTTCCTGTTTTACCTGCGATGGGATTGATAATGGCATACGGGTATCCTGTCATACGGTCGTAGCCGTTGCCGCCTCCGCCGCCCCACTTAAGCCTTGCACCCGATCCGCTTTCTGTAACCCCTTCAAGCAGCTTGATGATGGCATAGGCAATGTCTTTATTCACAACCTCGTGGGTCTCTACTTTTGGCTGGTAAAGCACCACACCGTTCTTATCTTCGATCTTAGTGATCACTATCGGCTTTACATACATTCCCTGGTTGGCAAAGGTACTGTACGCCGCCACCATGTCGCTCACGGTGATCTCTACCGCACCCAACGCGATGGCCGGCTGCTCCGGAATTTCGGTCTCAACGCCCAGCTTGTGGGTCATGTCTACAACGGCTTTTGGCCCCACACGGTCGATCAGCTTGGCTGATATCGTATTGATGGACATTGCCAGCGCTTTTTTCAGTGTGACCGTACCCATGAATTTTCCGTTAGAGTTTTGCGGGTGCCAGTCTTTATCGATCCCATATTTGCCCTGCGGCATGCTGAAAGGCTCATCGCGAATGGAATCGCACGGCGAATAGTGAAGCTGCTCAATTGCCGTAGCATAAACAAAAGGCTTGAATGTAGATCCCACCTGCCTTGCACCCTGTGCCACGTGGTCGTACTGGAAATGCTTATAATTAATGCCGCCCACCCATGCTTTTACGTGCCCTGTTTGTGGTTCCATCGACATCATGCCGCTTTGCAGGAAGTGCTTATAATAGCGTATGGAATCGATCGGGGTCATGATAGTATCTTTCTCACCTTTCCAGGTAAACACCGACATGCGGGTCTTCTTTTTAAAGGAAGCTATTATTTCCTGCTCCTCTTTCCCCTCTTCTTTCATCATCCTCCAGCGCTCAGAGTTCTTCATGGCGCGGTCAAGTATCTTTTGCGTCTCGGCGTCCGATAGTTTTATGAAAGGTGCGTTCTTGTTGTTCTTTTGGTCAATGTAGAACTGTTCCTGCAGGTTGGCCAAATGCTCATCGACAGCCTCTTCGGCATATTCCTGCATTTTAGAATCAATAGTAGTGTAGATCTTAAGGCCGTCGGTATACAGGTCATATTCTGTACCGTCTTCTTTTTTATTATCCTTAAGCCATTGCTGCATATATCCCCTGAGGTATTCCCTAAAGTAGGTCGCAACACCTTCCTTGTGGCTTTCCGGCGAGTAGTTCAGCTTTATGTCTATTTTTTCCAGCTTCGTTTTCTCGGCATCGGTAAGCTTGCCATTTTTAACCATTTGGCTAAACACGGTCTGCCTGCGGTCATGCACCAGCTTCCTTCTTTTCTCGCTCTTGCTCGCCGGGTTGTACAGCGATGGGTTTTTAAGCATTGCCACCAATACAGCCGACTCCTCTACCTTAAGGTCTTTGGGCTCTTTGCCAAAGTAGGTTTTTGATGCCGAACGGATACCCACGGCATTGTGTGTGAAATCTACCGTATTAAGGTACATAGCTATAAGCTCTTCCTTGGTATACTGGCGTTCAAGCTTTGTCGCGATGATCCACTCCTTGGCTTTTTGCACGATCCTCCAAAGGAAAAAGGATGGCGGCTTGTGGAAAAGGTTCTTGGCCAGCTGCTGCGTTATGGTACTTGCACCGCCGCTGCTTCCCAGCGATAGCGCCGCCCTTAGCGTACCCCTGGAGTCGATACCCGAATGCTCATAAAAGCGCTCATCCTCGGTAGAGATCAAAGCGTCTACAAGATGTTTTGGCAGATCGGCATATTTTACCGGCGTCCTGTTCTCCAAATAAAATTTACCAAGGGTCACTCCGTCAGATGAAATGATCTCGGTCGCCACGTTCGAATCCGGGTTCTCCAACTGGTCGAATGACGGCATGGCGCCAAAAACGCCCCACGAGGCCAACAGGAAGAACAGGATAACCGAGAGGAACCCTATCCCGAATATCTTCCAGAACTTCCTTACATATTTTGAATAGTCTTCTGTATTGCTGTTTGTCTTTGCCATACTTATATTTTATTCTGTTGCTTCTATCCTGAAACCTACTTCGGTCACCCCTTCAAGCTCCTGCACCCCGGGTACTTCGCCGCCTTTGCGCACCGCCTGCTGTATGCTAACGGTATACTTGCCGGGCTTAGGGAACTGCAAACCTTTTTTATACACCAGCTTGCTTTCCTTAACATCGCTAAAGCCTTCGCCCAGCAACGCCCCGTCGGGGTTAGCCATCTGGTATTCCAGCGTGTCTACTTTTACCATTTTCGTACCCGGCTCCTGCATCTGCACGATGAGGAACAGGTTGTTATACGGGTAACTGTTGTTGTTCCTGATATTTACAAACGCATTATACCGTGCGGTAGTATCCTTCTGCTCAAAGCTGAAGGAAACAATGCTGTCCTTGTTCCATCTGCCGTCCATGGCTTTGTACTCGTCGAATACACGTCCTTTATCGCATGAACAGAAGAGCAATGCCGCACCCAGCAGCGAAAGGCTGATTTTAATTGTCTGCGTTACCTGCATTGTTATTATCCCTTGGCGGGCGGTTACGGTTTTTATTCCTGTTGCGGTTCTTGTCCTTGTTGCGGTTAGCGTTCGGGTTCTGTCCGGCATTCGGTTCCTGCCCTGCAGTACCTTCAGGCTTCGTCTGGGCTGTATTTTCCGGCTTCGGCCCTTGTTGGTTCCGGGATGCATTTTGGGGTTTTGGCCCCTGGCCCTGCTGATCGCGGTTTGGCCTGTTATTGTTTCGCGGTTTATCCTGCGGTTTTTTATCTCTTGGCCCCTCGGCATTTACTGTGGCTTTATTCCTGTCGTTGCCGCCGCCCGGCTTTTTCCTGTTCTTTCTCTTAGGCGCGTCAAAACGGGTAAGGCTGTCTTGGCCCATGGCATTTTGAAATGTTTTTTCAGGCTCCACAGCTGCGACCTCTTCAGCATAATCCTCAAGCGAAGTTACGCGTTCCTTCTGTTTATTGATGGCCATCATCTCCTTTACACTCTCGGCCGTCAGCACGTGCCAATGCGCCATGTTATCAGTATAAGCGAACCACATCAACCCTTTGAAGATGTCGACCTTTTGGCAAAAGGCATCGCCCTTTTCAGTATATAGCTTGGTGTCCATGTCCGGAAGGCCTTTTAGCGCGTCCAGGTAGGTATCCAGTTCGTAGTTGAGGCAGCATTTCAGTTTGCCGCACTGCCCTGCCAGCTTTTGCGGGTTAAGGGACAGTTGCTGGTAGCGTGCCGCCGAGGTATTCACGCTTCGGAAATCGGTAAGCCATGTTGAGCAGCACAGTTCACGCCCGCAGGACCCAATGCCGCCCAAGCGTGATGCCTCCTGACGGAAGCCCACCTGCTTCATTTCGATCCTGATACTGAACACACGGGCAAAATCTTTAATAAGCTGCCTGAAGTCGACCCTGTCATTGGCCGTATAATAGAATGTTGCTTTTGAGCTATCACCCTGAAATTCGATATCAGATATCTTCATTTCCAGCTTTAGCTTTATAGCAAGCTCACGGGCGATCACTTTCATAGGCTCCTCTCTGTCGCGTGCGGCACTCCAGATGTCAATGTCCTTCTGGCTGGCCTTGCGGTATATCTTTGGCAGGTCGCCGTATGGCTTTTCGTTCTTTTTCTTCATCTGCACCTTTACCAGTTCGCCGGTAAGGGTCACGATACCAATGTCATGGCCCGGTGATGCCTCGGTAGCTACAATGTCGCCAATGCTAAGTGTGATCTTTTCGGTATTGCGGTAAAATTCCTTGCGCCCGTTCTTGAAGCGTACTTCAACAGCGTCGAAGGGTGCCTGCCCGCCCGGCAGGCTCATGTTGGAAAGCCAGTCGAAAACCGTCAGTTTATTGCAGCTGTCGGTTCCGCAGGTTCCATTATTTTTACATCCTCTCGGGGTTCCGTCCTTGGACCCGGTGGAACAATTCGTACATGCCATAAGTGTGTATATATAGATCGCGGCGTACCGCTACGGTTCGTATTGGTTGGTTTAAAAACGTTTTTGTGGGTAAAGATAGTATTTTTTTATGAACAGGAAATGGTTAATATCTTCATGAGGCCCATCTGCTTTTGTCCTGAAGCTGCAAGGTCAAGATCCAGGGCACCTAATAGTCCCTTAATAAAAGATCCCCCTTACGGAGGATCTCGATTATAATTCTTTTACTGTCAGCCACGCTTCACTATTCACGGTCCGGCGTATCTCCCTCATTTTCTCACGGGCTTCGTCACGTGTCGCAAAGCTTCCGTACGTTACGGGATATAGCCCGAATTTGTTCTTTTCCATCACACGGGAGCTGAAACCTTTTGCAATAAGATCGCTTGCCGCCCTTTGTGCATTGGCCTCACTGCTGAACGCACCTGCCACCACATGATATGGCAAGACCACATGCTCCTCCTGAACCGGAAGCTTTACCGCCGGCAGGGGATTGTGTATCAAAAACGTTGCCTGCTGTATCTTTTGCTGTACTTTTTCCTGTACGGCATTTTCCACAACAAGGGTTTGCATATCTATCTGGTTGTTACGCCATGCTACAAAACCTGCGCCCCCAATGCCTGCCATCAATACAAATACCGCGGCATATTTAAGGTATGCGTAATTCCTTCTTCTTTCAGGGGTAAAGGCGACCGGTGCCAGTTCCTCTATGGCTTCGGCCTGCTGCCTGTACTCTTCGCGTTTGATCGCGGGAGAGGCTACGGCACCCAACCCGAAGGCATCTGCAAGGTAGTTGATAGGTGTATCGGGTGTGAATACAAGGCTGCCCTCTACATTATACACCATGGTACCCAGGTCCTTTATGCCCAGTGTTTCCCTGAGCCCCAGCTTGTCAAGCCATAAGGCCACCGACTGCTCAATATAAGTAACAGCCTGGTCATAAGAAATTTTTTCCTGCAATGCGATATGGTTGGCTAAAAGCCCGTCATTATTTTTTAAATTCGCATTAAAGGAAATGAGTTTTTTTGGAGGATAGAAGGTATGGGCCGCCGCGTCCAGCTGTGCCGTGCGGATCTCTGTAAGGAAAGCGCCAAAGCCCGGAACGGTAACGCACTGGTAGCGATATAGTAAGGCCGATATGTGTTTCTCTATCATCATAGAAACAAAATTAACTATTCGCGGGTGAAACAAAAATTTTATCCACAAATGTTATTAACAATGCCAAAATGATTATTTAAACGCCTGTAAACAACTATTGATGACTGAAATTGAATTGCTTAGTACCCTTGCCCTGATGCGGGTGGAGGGAGTTGGGGACATTGTAGCTAAACGCCTCATCAACCATCTTGGTTCTGCCGAAGCCGTTTTTAAAGCTAAAAGATCCCAGATAACCGCCATTGAAGGCATCGGGGATATCGTATACAACAATCTTAAGAATACCACGGTTTTTGCTTTGGCAGAAGCCGAAATGAAATTCATTGACAAGTATGGCATCATCCCTTTTTATTACCTTGATAATGATTATCCTGAAAGGCTGCGCCACTGTATCGACGGGCCGGTGATACTTTTCTCATCGGGCAACATAAACCTGCGATCCAAAAAAACCATCAGCATCGTCGGGACCCGGCAGATGACCTCCTACGGCGCCGACTTCTGCCGCAAGCTTATTGAAGACCTTGCCCCGCTTGACCCCGTTATCATCAGCGGTTTTGCTTATGGGGTAGACATACACGCGCACAATATCGCCATGGAGCAAAACCTGCAAACCATAGGCGTGGTGGCTCATGGCCTAAACCAGGTGTATCCAAAACCGCATAAAAAGTATGTGGCGAAGATGGAGGAGAATGGAGGCTTCTTTACCGAATTCTGGAGTACCTCCAATCCCGATAAGGAAAACTTTGTGAGGCGCAACCGCATTGTGGCCGGACTCTCTGAAGCTACCATTATCATTGAGAGTGCTGATAAAGGCGGGTCGCTGATTACGGCCAATATTGCCAACGACTATAACCGCGACGTGTTTGCCGTTCCCGGCCGTGTGACCGATAAATACAGCATTGGCTGCAACAACCTGATAAAAAGCCAGCGTGCCAACCTGCTTACTGACGCCGCCGACCTTATTTACATGCTAAATTGGGAACTGGAGGACAAAAAAAACAAGCCGGTGCAAAAGCAGCTTTTCGTAATGCTGGAGGCTGATGAGCAAAAGGTGTACGACTTCCTCCAAAAGAATGGTAAGGAACTCATGGACATCATAGCCCTCGAGTGCGACATGCCCATCTTCAGGCTTTCTTCTTTGCTATTGACGATGGAACTGAAGGGGGTCATACGGCCGTTGCCGGGGAAATTGTTTGAGGCGATATAGTACGTTTTCAGTCGCAATCGCAGTTTTCAGCAAGACTACACTATTAAAAAGAGCCCAAAGGTTTTGAAAATCTTTGGACTCTTATATATCGTGAACTGTGACTGCGACTGAAAACTACATTGGCGCCTGATACCCCAACTTCTCCCTAACCCTGCCCAATACACCATTGGCCACTGCCGATGCTTTATCTGCGCCTGCTTTCAGGGCAGCGTCCACTTCGTTAAGGTTGTTCATGTAGTAGTGGTACTTTTCCCTTACGTCTTTGAATTTCTCTACAATTAGTTCATACAACGCCTGTTTGGCATGGCCGTAGCCGTAATTGCCGCCAAGGTAATTGGCCCTCATCGCTTCGGTTTGTTCCGGCGTTGCGAGCAGCTTATAGATGGCGAACACATTATCAGTATCCGGGTTTTTGGGTTCCTCCAGTGGTGTGCTGTCCGTTTGGATGCTCATCACTACTTTGCGCAATGCCTTGTCATCAAGGAAAATATTAATGAAATTGTTGCGCGATTTGCTCATTTTTTCGCCATCCGTTCCGGGAACGATCTTAGTATCTTCGCTGCTGATGGCTTCCGGCAATACAAAAGTTTCACCCATTTGGTGGTTAAACCGCGATGCAACATCACGGGTTATCTCAATGTGCTGCAGTTGATCTTTCCCTACCGGAACAAAGTTGGCATCATACAGCAGTATGTCGGCAGCCATAAGCATCGGATAGGTGAAAAGCCCTGCATTCACATCTTCAAGCCTGTCGGCCTTATCTTTAAAGGAGTGTGCCAGCGTTAGTCTCTGGAACGGAAAGAAGCAACTGAGGTACCACGAAAGCTCGGCAGTTTGCGGCACATCGCTTTGGCGGTAAAAGACTACTTTATTAATGTCAAGTCCGCAAGCCAGCCACGTTGCCGCCACACTATAAGTATTTTCGCGGAGTGTCTTGCCATCCTTTATCTGTGTTGCAGAGTGCAGGTCGGCGATGAACAGGTACGATTCGTTCTTAGGGTCGTTCGCCATTTCTATGGCGGGTAGTATCGCACCTAAAAGGTTGCCTAAATGTGGTGTGCCGGTGCTTTGTATGCCGGTAAGTATCTTTGCCATTATCGGTGATCTGAATTTTTCACAAAGGTAAAGGTTTTGCGGAATAATAAGGATTGAATTCTTACATTTGGCAGGCATGAAGATAGTGAAATACATTCTATGGACGCTTTGGCGCATTTGGTTCTACATCCTTATGGGTGTTCCTATTATCGTGCTTTCGCCACTGCTCATACTCTCCATACTTTCCGAGAAAACCTATCCGCAATTCTTTATCCTGGCAAGGGTTTGGGCAAAAATAATACTATGGGGAATGGGTCTGCCGTACCGCATAGAACGAGAACAGCAGCTTGAAAAAGGCAAAAGCTATATGCTGGTGGCCAATCATACCTCAATGACCGACATTATGCTTATGCTCGTTGTCTCCAAAAATCCATTTGTTTTTGTGGGTAAGAAAGAGCTGGTAAAAATCCCCATTTTCGGGTTCTTCTATAAGCGCACCTGCATACTGGTAGACCGCAGCAGTTCCAAGAGCCGGTTTGAGGTTTTAAAACGCGCGCAGGCAAGGCTTAACCAGGGGCTAAGCATTTGCATATTCCCTGAAGGCGGTGTGCCGGATGACGAAATTGTAATTCTGGATGAATTCAAGGACGGGGCTTTCCGCCTGGCCATAGAGCACCAGATACCCATCGTACCCATGACCTTTTATGATAACAAAAAACGTTTCTCCTTTAAATTCTTTAGTGGCTATCCCGGACTGATCCGTGCCAAAGTGCATGAGTTCGTTGAAACGAAAGGCCTGACGCTTGAAGATAAAAAAGACCTAAAGGATAAAGTGCGACAGGTGATCTACAGGGAGCTTTTGAAAGACAATAAACATAACGATTGATCAAGGGCACGTGCCACGCCAAAAAAAACCATATTTCATCGAACATAATAAAAAAGCGCCCCGAAACGGAGCGCTTTAAAGAAACTACCTAAAAGTCTTAAGCCAACCAACAGGCTTAAAAACTAAAACTTATCCCTGAGTACAGCCCTATGAAATACGGCTTAAAGTTACCCGCATCCCTACTGTAAGCATTTACCTGGTATTTGAACATAGGCTCAAAGTTGGCCTGGAACGATCTCCAGAAACGGTACTTGAAACCAACGCCTATATTCGTACTGAAATGAACGCTGTTAAGGTTCTGCGCCTCACCCACTTCGGTGCTATAGCCTTGTGTGGAAACAACGCTTATATTATTTTCATTGAGGAATAGTGTACTTACGCCTCCGATAACATCGATGCCGAATTTTCGGTTCACCAATGCATAGGACATTTCTACCGGCACCTCGATATATCCTGTTTTTTGTACCATGGACCCGTTGAAAGACTGGTTTGAAGTTGATGCAAGGATAAGCCCTTGCGGGTTCTCATTTGGCACATTATCCATTGAGGTTACCACGATATGGGCCTTCCTGGCATTTGACGAGACATTGTTGGTCTGCTTGCTGAGCGACGCACTAAAATGTACATCATTTGTTGCATAGCTTAGGTTTAGGGTGTTTATCCCCGAACGGATAGAAAGCCTGTCGGTCACGGCATAGTTAACACCAACACCATAACTGAGGTCATTGTCAAAGCTTTTGCTGCTGTTCGCAAATTGCCCATCTATAGGAGAACCTTGTGAAAGGGAATTGTAGAACAGCGGCGCGACCTGCGGCTTCACGTTCCACTTTCCTTTGTCGGTATTCTCCGCGATGGCTGTTTCGCTGTCCTGCTTCTCTTTTAATTTGTCTTTCAGTATTTTGTCAAGCGGATTCTCGTCTACAGGCAGCAATGTCGTATCGATCGGTGCAACCGCTATCGCTTCTTCTGACGGAAGGTCTTTTTTGATAATGCCGTTCCCGTCACCTGTGTTGTTAGGTAACATCGGATCCTGTGTTGCGGCCTGCTGTACGTTGTTCTTTTCATTTGCCCGTGCTACCGCATTTTGGCTGTTGCTGTCAGTGCCCGGAAGGGAACGTACATTCGTATCATTAGCATTATTTCCTTCCGGATCTTTGCCGTTAGTTCTTTTGTTCACGTTATTGTGGGCAACCCCTTGAGATGCATGGTTCGTAGCCACCCCGTTTTTATGCCCGGAGTGTTTGTCAGGATGTTTCCCGCCTGCAGAAGAAGGTCCCGATTTACCTTCGTGTGCCATAGCGTCACGGGTAGTATCAAATGCCTTGTTGCTTCGCTTAGGTCCTGTCAAATGATTGCCTTTATCCGCATCATGTCCGCCGGTTTTTCCATTGCCCCCGGCTTCTTCTGAAGCCACGGCCGAATTTTGCCGGCTGTTCGTAAGGGTACTGTCAACAATGATCGTGCCTTTATTCGGTATCGGGTCGCTGGTAGGACTTATGCGCTTGCCTCCGTTCTTTTCGATCACCACAGGTTTATCATTCGTGTCCACGCCGGTAAGATAAGGCACTGTGGCTATCGAGCCAAGCACCAATACGGCTGCCACGCCCGAAAGCTTTATCCACAAAGGTATGGCCCTCCTTTTTTTCTTCTCCCGGAGCGCTTCCTCTATGTTCTCCCAAACGAATTCGGGCGGAGTTACTTCAAAGTCCTTGAACTTTTCCTGAAATAACCTGTCTAAGTTGTGTTTATCATTCATTTTGCTGTAGGTATTCGTGTTCCCTGCTGCGTTTCGATTTTTTCTTTCAATATCATCCTTGCGCGGGCAAGGTTCGACTTAGATGTACCATCGGTGATACTAAGCATCTCGCCGATCTCCCTATGCGAGTAACCGTCTATTACATAAAGGTTAAAAACCATCCTGTACCTGTCCGGCAGGGCCTGTATGATGGAAACAAGGAAATCCATGCTTATATCTTCGGTCTCTATTTCTACATCGGCCTCATCGGGAATGTTCTCTGTCACTATGTCAAATATGCCTTCGGTACGGTAGCGCTGCAAAACATTGTTCACCATTACCCTTTTTGCCCATCCTTCGAACGAGCCTTTGAACTGGTACTGGCCTATTTTCCTGTAGATGATCAGGAACCCATCCTGCAGGTTGTCCTGGGCGTCCTCATAATTGCGCGAATACTTGAGGCATACCGAGAACAGCTTTGGGGCAAATAGCCTGTACAACTGTTCCTGCGCCTTTATGCTGTCTCGCTGACAATCTTTTATGAGTTCGTCTAACCCCAATGATCTGCATTTTTATTTATTGCTGGACCGGTATCACTACGTCCATGAATTGCTGTACGCCGGATGCATCCTCCCCCTGGTAGAATTTAAAATGATAGTTGCTCAAAGTATAGTTAGGAGCGCATGTCACCTGGAATGTGCCTTCTTCGGGCGTAAGCGTTTCAATGGGGTTGCATTCGGCATCCTTGATGACCAAAGCCTGTACCGCTATGATATGGGTATCTCCGTCGGCTTCATAATAAAAACCGTCAAAATAGTAGCAATCCGTAGGCCTGCTGTATTGTACCCTGAACTCATACGTTTGGCCGGGCTGCATGTATTCCGGCAGCCCTACCGGAACCGCCGGCAGGAACTCCATTTCAAATTTCAGCTTGTCCTCTTCCAGCGAGCAGGAGGTAATGATGAATAGTGCGCCTAATAAGGCCAGGATCTTTTTCATAAATCTTTTCAAAATATAATTTCCACTTACGCCCAATAGATGCGCGAAATGTGGAAAGGTTGCGTAGGAACATAAAAAAACCCGAAAAATTCCGGGTTTTAAATGTACTACATATTTTCTTTTATGACTTCTTTTATTTTGATCTCCAGCTCATCAGCCATTTCGGGATTGTCTTTTATAAGGGTTTTCACAGCATCGCGTCCCTGCCCCAGTTTGGTGTCGCCATAGCTGAACCATGAACCTGACTTTTTGATGATCTCGAATTCTACAGCAAGGTCCAGTATCTCACCGGTCTTGGAAACACCTTCGCCATACATGATGTCGAACTCGGCCGTCTTGAACGGCGGCGCCACTTTATTCTTCACGATCTTCACCTTCGTGCGGTTCCCTATCACATTGTCACCGTCTTTTATTTGTGCGGCGCGGCGGATGTCAATACGTACCGAAGCATAGAATTTAAGGGCATTACCTCCTGTTGTCGTTTCCGGGTTACCGAACATCACACCGATCTTCTCGCGAAGCTGGTTGATGAAGAATACCGTACAGTTGGTCTTGCTTATGGTAGCAGTTAATTTTCTTAGTGCCTGGCTCATAAGGCGTGCATGAAGTCCCATCTTGGAGTCGCCCATCTCGCCCTCGATCTCGCTCTTTGGCGTAAGCGCCGCAACCGAGTCGATCACGACGATGTCTATCGCGCCGGAACGGATAAGGTTCTCTGCGATTTCAAGTGCCTGCTCGCCGTTGTCCGGCTGTGAGATGATCAGGTTCTCTACATCCACACCCAGCTTTTCGGCATAGCTGCGGTCAAAGGCATGCTCCGCATCAATAAAGGCAGCGATACCACCGGCTTTTTGCGCTTCGGCAATGGCATGCAGTGTCAGCGTGGTCTTACCTGATGATTCCGGCCCGTAGATCTCGATGATCCTGCCCCGCGGGTAGCCGTTCACCCCAAGGGCAAGGTCTACCCCAAGCGAACCTGAAGGTATTGATTCCACTTCCTCAACGGCCTGGTCGCCCAACTTCATTACGGTGCCTTTACCGTAGGCTTTGTCCAGTTTATCTAATGTCAGCTGTAATGCTTTTAATTTTGCTTCTTTATCTCCGCTCATGTTATAAGGTATATGATGTAAAAGTAAGATTTTATTTGATGGTGTAAATATAAGAATATTTTCTAATATAGAAAATTATATTGAAGAAAATTTTTTTGTAGGTTTATAGATATTATTGAATGTATTATGGAAGTAGTATTTGTACAATTTTTTTTAGGAGTATTTCTCTTTTTCATCATAAATTGGATTGGGAAACATTCTTATTCAATTGGTTATATGGAAATTTCTATCTTTGTTAAGACAGAAGAAGCTCCTGCTCTTAACTTTTTAATTCGGGTTTTGTCACCAATAGTATATATAATAATTATATCGGCAATTTTATATTATTTAAAACTTGATAAATATGTATATAACCTTTATATCGTAAATATTTATTATATAATATTTAGGCTAATTTTTAACATTGTAACAGGTCGGGCTAAGTTATTGAACTATTATAGACAAATGCTCTACTGGTTTGCAATAATTGTAATTTCATATTTTACGTATGAAAACTTAATCAAATTCAAGACGAATATATTGCCCGATTTTACAACGATAGCAAACGAATTGTGGATTATTATTATGGTATTTATCTTTCAGGTAACGAATAATATTCGATTATCGAAAGACGGTACAGCTAAACGTAAATTTGAATATTTAAAATTCAAATATATATATTTTAAGAAAAAATACGGTTCGGAAATTGAGTACATTACAGAAGGAAGCATATTATTAGAGAAAGTTGCGTACAGTATAATAATATATGAAAATTTCAACAGGCCATGGCTTGCTAGATTAGCAGAAAATATTAACCAGAGACTGACTAATAAACCTCATACTTTAGGAGTAATGCAAGTCCTATCCGACAAGCCAATTTCTGACTTGGAAAGTGTAATACTCGGTACAAAGAAAATTGTCGAAGCACACAAAAAGTATCAACGGGAACTTGGAGAAGAAGACTATAATGAATATTATGCACTGTATGAAATTATTAAAGACTATAATGGGGGGTCAAGTTATAATTCTCAGGTTTCAGAATTAGTCGATATTATTGGAAGTAACTTTTATCAAGAAGTGCGGACAACTGAAGATTAGCTATGTAAAATTATGACCTGATTTTAATCTACGTGTTTGACCTATTTTCATTTTCCCTACCTTTGCCCCGGTTTCACCAACTGAAGCCATCACATAACTTTCTCACTTAAAATTGTATAGCATGCAACTGTTCAACACTTTAAGCGCGGAAGAAAGGGCCGAACTCATAGACCAGTCCGGCAAACAGCGCCTTACGCTGTCTTTCTACGCTTACGCCCACATCATCGATCCAAAACAATTTCGCGATTCTTTATTCCTGGCCTGGGACCCCCTCGAGGTACTCGGACGTATCTACGTAGCCACCGAAGGCATCAATGCCCAGCTTTCGCTACCCGCGGATAACTTTTACGCGTTCAAAGACCACTTAGATACCATACCGTTCCTCAACGGCATCCGCCTGAATGTGGCCGTAGAGCAGGACGACCACTCGTTCCTGAAGCTGACCATCAAGGTCCGCAATAAGATCGTGGCCGATGGCCTTAACGATGCTACCTTCGACGTGACCAACAAAGGCATCCACCTCGGTGCGAAGGATTTTAATGCCATGCTCGAAGACCCTAATACCATTGTAGTCGACTTCCGTAACCATTATGAGAGCGAAGTAGGTCATTTTACAGGTGCCATAACCCCTGATGTGGACACCTTCCGCGAATCACTACCCATCATTGAAGAGCAGATAGCCGCGCACAAAGAAGACAAAAACCTGCTGATGTACTGCACCGGCGGTATCCGCTGTGAAAAGGCCTCGGCTTTCTTTAAGCACAAAGGCTTTAAGAACGTGTACCAGCTGGAGGGCGGCATTATCGAGTATACCCGCCAGGTAAAGGCCGAAGGTCTGGAATCAAAATTCATAGGCAAGAACTTCGTGTTCGACCACCGACTTGGCGAGCGCATTACCGACGATATCGTATCGAACTGCCACCAATGCGGCAAGCCGTGCGACAACCATACCAACTGTGCCAACGAAGGCTGCCACCTTCTGTTCATTCAATGTGATGAGTGTAAGGATGCCATGCACAACACCTGCTCTGTGGAGTGCCTTGACATCATACAGCTTCCGCTGGACGAGCAGGTACGCCGCCGCCGTGGCATCATGAACGGCAACATGATCTTCAAGAAAGGCCGTTCCAATACTATTTCCCTAAAGACTTCAGGAGAAGCGACTGATATCGCCATCGCGCCAAAAGTAAAGCCGTCACCAAGGCAGCGTATCAAAAAAGTGCTTGTTGGCAAGGGCGAGCATTACTACCCTAAGGCCGGCGTTGGGCAATTCTCTATTGAAGCCGAACTGAAGCTTGGTGATACCGTAATGATATCGGGCCCCACAACAGGCGACCATAAATTGGTCGTAGACAAGATGTTCGTAAACGGCAAAGAGGCTGATACAGCGTCTGCCGGCGACAGGGTAACGTTAAACCTGCCCTTCAGGATACGCCTTTCGGACAAATTGTTTAAATTGCCCCAATAATCTGCGGGATGGATAATTACAAACTCTTAAAAATAAACCAGTCGATAAAAAGCCACAGGATAAAATTCCTGGGGCTTTGGCTGTTGTCGGTACTCAATAAGCGCTACATTGCCATACACATGGATCCGGTGCTGGCCTGCAACCTGCGCTGCAAGATGTGTTATTTTACCGACGATGAGTTTGTACGCAAGACCATGAAGGGCATGTTCAAACAGGAGGACCTGGAGCCTATTGCCAATGCCGCATTTAAAAACGCGCTCAAGCTGCAGATAGGCTGCGGTGCCGAGCCTACCCTTTTTAAGCACAATGTACAGCTGATCGAGCTTGCAAAACAACATGGCATTCCCTACATCAGCATGGTGACCAACGGCAACCTGCTGAACGATGAGGATGTCGCGGCCTTCGCCAATGCAGGGCTTAACGAGATCATCATGTCACTGCACGGGGTATACAAGGAGTCGTATGAAGACTTGATGGACAAAGGCAATTACGAGAAATTCCATGCGGTACTTAAAGCGATCACCGAGCAGAAAAAGCATACACCTAACTTAAGGCTTCGTATCAATTATACTTTTAATAAAGATAATTTTTATGAGTTGGCCGACTTCTTTAAAGTATATGGCGACTATGCCATCGACATCATCCAACTCAGGCCGATCGATAAAATAGGCGAGACCACTTATAACGACTTCAGCCTTAAGAGCATTGAGAACGATTATCCGGAAGTCTTGAAAACCATGAAGCAGGGGGCTGCAGAACGAAATATCATGTTGTTATCGCCCGAGTCGGTCATACGCAATGAGGAGGAATCGCTCAAGGTGAAAACCTCCAACGACAGTTCGTTCATAAAACCCTTCACCTATTTTTACATTTCCCCAAAATATTCCTGGAAAGACGATTATGACTGGCGCACCGAAACATTGGGCCAATGGCAAAAGCGTACGGGCTGGAACATGCAGCTGCTGCGCAATGCTTTCCGTTCCCGCAAAAGCCTTGAGGATGTGAACCGCAACATGCTCAATTATTCAGTGGACATCAATTAGTTCATAGAACTTACTAACATCCCTCCAGTATAGGGAAAGAAAACGATACTAACTTTTATTCCGGATATTAGAAGCAGTGAAAATCCATCCTGCATTAGATGAAGTTTTTCCTGCCATCTGCATTATCTTTGCTAAAAAAACGAATGCAGCCAAAATATCCTTCTGATTCCATGTGCATAATGACCGATATCGTCCTGCCGGGCGAAACCAACCCGCTCAACAACCTTTTCGGGGGTGAGCTCCTTGCCCGCATGGACCGTGCAGCGAGCATTGCCGCACGCCGCCACTCGCGCCGCATTACGGTAACGGCATCGGTAAACCACGTAGCCTTTAACCGTTCCATTCCGTTAGGGAGTGTAGTAACCGTAGAGGCTAAGGTATCGCGTACTTTTAAGTCGTCTATGGAGATCTTTATCGATGTATGGACGGAAGACCGTGAGTCGGGTACAAGGGCAAAGGCAAATGAAGCCATTTATACTTTTGTTGCTGTAGATGAGACCGGCCGCCCCGTAGAGGTACCGCCCATCGAGCCGCAAACCGAACTCGAAAAGCAGCGCTTTGAGGCTGCCCTGCGCCGCAAGCAGCTAAGCCTGGTGCTTGCCGGCAAAATGAGTCCGCACGATGCTACGGAGTTAAAGGCATTGTTCCAGTAGTATGTACGCTAAATAACTAAAGCCTTTTTATGCTATATTACCGAAGTGACGATGTGTAATATATGTTATACGATCATGTTGATGACACCAAAGGCTTACACGACCTTACTGAGCGATCCAGGAAGCCGGGTTAAGGCTTGTGGTGTTTTGCATCACGCAGAATTTAAGCACCGTTTTGCCCGATGGGCTGGTCGCCACCGTACCGATGGTCTCATTAGCGCTTACCTTGTCGCCCGACCTTACATTGATAGAGGCCAGGTTGTAATATACGGTAATGTAGTTACCGTGCTGAATGTAAACGATCTTATTGTTAGAACCCTGTATCAGCTGGACATTACCTACTTCGCCACCGAAAACGGCACGTACGGCCGTCCCCGGATTGGTGGTTATATCAATACCGCTATTGTGCACAGATAGCTTTTTATCTAATGGGTGGGGCTGGTCGCCATAAGGCACAGACACATAGCCTTCCTTAACAGGCCATGGCAGCCTGCCTTTATTGGCTTTAAAGTTATCGGCTATGATCTTGCCTTCTTTAGTAAGAACGATCTTATTGGGCTCTGCTTTCGCCGCGGCGGTGATCTCTCTCTTCTCCTCTGCAGTAGTTGCCTTGGCAGCGGCTTTGCGGTTAGCCTCGGCAATCGCATCCTTGATTATCTTATCGATCTTACGGTCAATTTCCTTGGTTTCAGCCTGCATCTTTTTTATCTCCGATGCATATTTCTTCTTGTCTTTTTGTATAGCCTTAACCAGCTTTTCCTGCTCTTCTTTATCTTTTTTCAGCTTATCACGCTCCTGCTCACTTTCTGCCAAAAGCTTTTCCTTCGATTTTTTCTGTCCGCCAAGCGTTATGTTCAGCTCTTCGAGCTGGAGCATTTTGCTGCGTATCTCATCACCCTGTATTTTGCGGAAGCTGGCATACTGTTTCATGTATTGCATACGCTTGTAAGCCTGCAAAAAACTTTCGGATGAAAGGATGAACATAATACGGCTTTGCTGGGAACGGCTTTTATACGCCTGGACCACCATGTTTGAATAATCTTCCTTGAGCACCTTTAGTTCTCTGTTCAGCTTATTGATCTTCAACTGGTTCAGGTAAATGTCATCGGTAAGGAGCTTGGTCTGCTTCTGCGTATTATTGATGAGCTTTTCACTAAGCTTTATTTTGGCGCTATTCTCGGTGATCTTGCCTACCACGTCCTTCTCCTTTTTGGTCTCGTCCTTTACAAGGCTTTGGAGCGCTTTCATCTCTTTAAGTATCTGCGCCTTGCGTTGCTCAAGCTTTTTTTGCTCGGTTTGCGCGTGGCCCGATAATGTAAAGGCGATAAGAAATATAGTAAGGAGGAATCTGGTCATTTGTCTTTTGTTAATCTATAAATATTTGTTCGTAGCCTTCGGGCACTTCATAAGGGAAGCTCAATTTTTCGTCGAAAGTTACAACCTTATACTCGATCTTTATGTTCACCCTGTCTTTTTGCTCGGCTTCTATCTTAATTTCTTTCGGCAAAAGGGCGCTGGTATACTGGTTATGGGCAGGGTACTGTATCTCAAGGCTGCGCGGCTCCTGCCCGCCTTGTGCGACCACTTGTTTCTTGAGCAGGTAATTGGCACCTTCAAAAAAGAACTCCTTGCTTATTGACCTTTCTTTGCCCTGCAATTTGTATTTACCATCTTCTACAGAGAATTGATAATTCCCTTTATCAAGGTCGTCGAGCGCTTCGCCCAACAGCATATTCTGCACTTTTTTATAGTCCAGTTCTGTACCCAGCCAACGGCTCAGCACGGCATAGTTCCCTTCAAAGTACTGGCCATTTATCTTTTCGTAGTAACTCACGCTCTTAGGTGTAATGAGGGCCTTTGCCATAGTAATGCCAAGCACGCGAACGCTTACCAATATCGTTTCATCTTTTTTGATGCGGATCTCTACGGATACGTTCTGCGACTGCTTGCTGTCCTTGTAGCTTGCATCGCCTTTAATGTAAAGGGTCTTGAAATCTTTCGGTACCGCTTTGTGGCCGGCGATCACTTCCTTCGCCGACTTTGCCTCTCCCACCGTTACAGCCTGTTCGGAAACAACGGCCTGTTTTGGCTTGCACGATGCAAATGCCACCGCTATGATAAGTATGCTTATGCTTTTTTTCATTTCAGTTTTTCTTGTGCGGTCTATTTTGTTTTCGCCGATCCGTTCCTGGCTGTTGTAAGTTCCTTTTTAAAGCCGGCTTCTAAATTTTTGTCTTCAACAATATAATCCATGCCTTCTTCGAGCCATTTTTTCGCTTTCGCGAATTGCCCCTGGCCGTTGGCGCCCAAACCTGCAAAATAGTACAGGCGTGCATGGGTTGGGTACAGGTCAAGATAGCCAGACGCCTTGCTTGTGAGCTTGTCGAATTGCTTCGCATCGGCATAAGAGTACAGCAACAGCTCAACCGTTTCTATATCGTCAGGCTTGTTGCCAAGGCTCTTTTCAAAATATTGCGCGGCTTCGGCAAACTTCTTTTTGTTGTACAGGAACTTGCCTACTTCTTTGGCAACATCCACATTTTTATCGCCTTCAAAATAGCCTACCGCCTTGTCAAGCTGTGGGGCATACTTTGGGTTGGCAACAGCAAATATCAGGAACTCGTTGAGCACCCTGTGCTTTATCTTGCTGTCGATCTTTTTGCTGCCCAATACCCTGAACATTGATTCAGACGCTTTATCGCCGTCATTGTTACCAATATGGAACTTAAAAAGGCTTACCTGTGCCCAATCCGACTCCGGTATCTCCTTTTCCAACTGCCTGGCCACCTGTTCCGCCTTTTCTTCCTGGTTGCTTTCCGAATAATAATAGATCAGCTCCAGATAATTCGCCTCGACTTTCGGGTTCTTCTTTATGGCTTCTTCAAGGCCCTCTTTTTGCGGTTTTTTGTAGCGGCTGTCGGCCATTATCTGCGCTTTGTACATCTCCCGCTTTTCTGACATGCCCACGGTCGATTCCATTTCGTTGATCATCTCAAGCGCTTTGTCATATTGCATTGTGTACATATAAAGCGAAACCAGGTCCTCCTGATAATACTCCTTTTTCCATTCCATCAGCTTAAGCACTGTAGGAATGGCTTTGTTATAGTTCTTGGTCTCGTAATATACATCATACAGCCCCTGCCAATACCAGCGGTTCTTCGGGTCCAGCTGGGTAGCTTTTGTGTAGGCGCGCTCGGCTTCGGCAAAATTCTTCAGGTTGAAATAATTCTTGCCCAGTTCGTTGTACAGCACGGGGTTATTGGGTTCTTTGCCAATGCATTTTTGCAATGACTGTATGGCTTTGTCATAATTTTCGATCCCTTTCTGCTTCAGCGCTTCATAAAAATCCTCCTGGAATTCATTCTTTGCCAATGAAAGCGAGTCAGGCTCTGCCTGCGCATGGAGGATCGCCGGAGACAATAATGTACCCGAAAAAGCTAAAGTGTAAAAAAGGATCTTTTTCATACAAATTTAATTACCCTGACATTCCATTCCGTTTACAAACAAGATCGATTCGTCGTTCCTCCTGCAATGACAGTGACGGAAGGTCGGGTTATCTTATTCCAAAACTGAATAGTCCCCAATGCTGATGGCGGTAAACTTACCGTCGAATTTGGCATGGTTGCCTATCATGGCGTTATCCAGGTTCGCGTTGGTTATTACTGAATTGGTCTGCACCAAACTGTTTTTAATAGTAGCGTTCTCTACCCTTGTGTTCTTGCCAAGCGATACATTGGGGCCTACGGTCGCGTTTTTCAATACCACGCCTTCGGCAATGCAGCATGGTGGGATAATGGTGCTGTTCTCTATCGTCGCCGTGTCCGATACCATGTTCACGCCATCGGCGTGCAGGAAGCCCAACATGCGCGAGTTGGTCTCAACAGTTACAGGCTTGTTCCCACAGTCCATCCATTCGTCCACCTTCCCCGGCACAAATTTCATGCCTTTTTGTTTCATGTTCTCAAGCCCGTCAGTAAGCTGGTACTCGCCGCCTTTCATAACATTGTTGTCCAGCAGGTATTGCAGCTCGTCACGAAGGGCCTCGCCGCTCTTGAAATAATAGATCCCGATAATGGCAAGGTCCGAAACAAACTCGGCCGGCTTCTCAACAAAATCCACGATCTCGTTCTTATCATTAAGCTGTACCACGCCAAATGCTGACGGGTCTTCAACCTGCTTTACCCATATTACGCTATCCGCTGTAGTATCTAACGCAAAATCAGCGCGGAATAGTGTATCGGCGTAGGCCACTACGATCGGCCCACTCATAGACTTCTTTGCGCTCATAATGGCATGAGCAGTGCCCAGGGGCTGGTCCTGGTAGTAGATGGTGCCTTTTGCGCCCAGCTTTTCGGCAATGGCAACAAGGTCTTTTTCTACCTGTGCGCCAAAATCTTTATGTATGATGAAGGCTATTTCTTCTATTTCCTGGTTGATCACCCCGGCAATGTCCTCTACAAGGCGGTGCACTATCGGCTTTCCTGCAATAGGGATCAGTGGTTTAGGGATTGTTAGTGTGTGTGGGCGCAGGCGTGAGCCCCTGCCGGCCATAGGTACGATAATTTTCATTGGTTATAATTGGAGGTTATGTTCGTTGGTATTTATTACTAATTATTTTACGCCGGTGCTCCCAAAGCCGCCTTCTCCCCTTACAGTTCCGGTCAGGGTTTCGGCCTCCAGCCATTCGGCGCGTTCATGTTTTGCTATTACCAATTGGGCAATGCGCTCGCCATTTTCCACGGTAAACGCTTCACTGGATAAATTTACTAAAATTACCCCGATCTCACCACGGTAATCTGCATCAACTGTTCCGGGGCTGTTGAGCACGGTTATCCCTTTCTTGGCCGCCAGGCCGCTGCGTGGGCGTACCTGCGCTTCGTAGCCTATTGGCAACTCGATGAACAGTCCTGTACTTATGATGGCCCTACCCAATGGCGGGAGCGTTACAGGCTCGTCCAGATTGGCGCGAAGGTCCATCCCTGCCGAGGCGATGCTTTCATAATTGGGTAATGCGTGCGATGATCTATTAATGACTTTAATGGTAACGGACATTTTATTTCTTTATGAATTTTAAAAGTGTTTCTTTTTCGAGTTTGAAGATAAGGAAAAGATAGGCAGCAAAAGCCAGTATGCCGAAAATGTATGTTTCGCGCAACGGTCTTACATAGAATGATAGGCAACCCAGCACTATGGCAATAAGCGGGAAAAATACCAGCTTGCGCACGTTGTAGGGGATCGGGTAATATTTTGCGCCGAGTTTATACGATACAAGCATCATGGTGCCATAGGCAGCTACTGTGCCAACAGCCGAACCCATATAGCTCCATACAGGTATAAGGGCGATGTTGAAGATAAGCGTCACCGCGGCGCCCGCGAAAGAAATGTACGCTCCCATTTTGGTTTGGTCGCTTAGCTTATACCATACGGATAGATTGGTATAAATGCCAAGGAAGAATGCCCCGAGGGTTACGAAAGGCACCACATCCATTCCCGCCCAGTAGGCTTCATCACGGAGCAGTATCCATTTGAAAATATCGGCAAAAACCAGTACCCCAAGGTAAATGACCGACCCGAGGATCACGAAATATTCCATAACCTTCGCATAGGTTTGCGGTGCATTGCTGTTGCCCGCCTGGCTGAAAAAGAACGGCTCTATGCCCAGGCGGTAAGCGGTAGTGAACAGCGTCATGAACAATGCCAGCCGGTAACAAGCCGAGTAGATACCTATATCTGATTCTGATACGTTCATGTATTCCATCAGCGGGCGCGAAAAGGCCTCGTTGATGGCGTAGGCAATGCCGCCCACCATTACAGGCAGCGAATAATGCATCATCCTTTTCCACAATGCCGCGTCAAAATGCCACGATAATCGCAGGTAATGCGGCAATAGCACCACCACAGCAGCAAGGCTGGACAATACGTTGGCCACGAACACGTAGCCGACTTCAAATCCCGGAGTGTATAACGTTGCTAAAAAACCGTCCGGACTGGATCGTGCGATCTCTGGCAGCCAAACCAAAAAGAAGATGTTGAGCAATAGGTTGAACGCTACCGTACCTACCTTTACTATCGCATAAAAAACAGGCCTGCCCTCAGCACGCAAACGGCTGAAGGGTATGATAACCAGTGCATCTAGCACCAGTACCCAAATGGTAAGGGTTATGTATTCGGTATCAATGCCCAGCGCTTTAGCCATATATTCCCGCCCCAGGAGCGCAGCCACCAGGAACAGCAACGACGACCATACCAGCGATATGGTGGTTGTGCTCATCACCTGCTTCTTATTGTCGGTGTGGTAAAACCGGAAGAATGCCGTCTCCATGCCATAGGCGAGCACCACATTGAAAAAGATGATCCACGAGAAGATGATCGAAACCTTTCCGTACTGGTCCGTACCCATGACACCCGAGCTGGTGTACAGCGGTGTCAGGAAAAAGCTGAACATGCGCGGTACAACAGTGGCAATGCCGTATATGGCGGTCTGCTGAAATAGTTTTTTAGAGAGGCTCAAGCGGTTCGTTTAGTTCTAAACAAAAGTAGCAATTTTCGGGGGAATAGGAAATTAGGTTTTCTGTAAAGGTCGCGCTTTCCGATTTTATAGATTTAGAGTAAAAAGTTTAAACCAAAACCTCATAAAAAAAGGCTTCCTTTTCAGGAAGCCTCTTCGCTTATGTTTGTTTGTCAATATTAATTGTTCAATGCCTCGGCACCACCCACGATCTCGAGGATCTCGCCGGTAATGGCAGCCTGGCGGGCTTTGTTGTAGGTCAGTTTCAGCTGGTTCCTCATTGCGGTAGCGTTATCGGTCGCTTTGTGCATGGCCGTCATACGTGCGCCGTGCTCAGAAGCGAACGAATCGCGGATGGCTTTATACAGCTGGGTCTTTAGCGAAAGTGGTACAAGGCTGCGTACGATCTCTTCTTTAGATGGCTCAAAGATATAATCGGTTACCTGAGTAGTAGTTTCGGTTTGTTCAGCCGGAGCCAATGGCAGGAACTGCTCAGTAAGCACTATCTGCGTAGCGGCGTTCTTAAAGTGGTTGTACACGATATCGATCCTGTCGTACTCACCTGCTGCGAACTTGTCCATAAGCTCCTGTGCAATGTTAGCCACATTTTCGAATGTTAGCATATCAAATACACCGCTTTGGTTATCTACAATGTTGCAGGTTTTCTTAAGGCCGTCGTTACCTTTTTTACCAACAGCGATCACGTCGACTTTTTTGCCCGCGTATACAACATCCTGCAGGTTTTTGATCTGCTTGATCACGTTGGCATTAAAAGCGCCGCACAATCCCCTGTTAGAGGTAATGGCCACGACAAGCACTTTGCTTACCGCGCGCTGCTCGGCATATACACCACCGTTGTCACCCTCAAGGGTCGCGCTCAAATTTTGCAAAAGTTCGGTAAGCTTTTCAGAATAAGGCCTCATGGCAGTGATGGCATCCTGTGCTTTTTTAAGCTTGGCTGCCGACACCATTTTCATCGCGCTTGTAATTTGCATGGTCGATGAAACGGAAGCGATCCTGTTACGTATTTCCTTTAAGTTTGCCATTTTTTATTTAGTATTGAGTAGTGAGAATTTAGTATTGGGCCTTCGCCCATAACACCCCTCTTATAGTATTGAGTATTGAGTAACAAGAATTGAGACCAAGCCTTATCTCATTACTCAATACTAAAGATCTAATATCTAAAATTAATATTTCGCAGAGATCTCGGCAGCGGCTTTCTCAAGCACGTCGGTGATCTCATCTGTAAATTTACCTGCTTTAAGGCCATCAAGTGTAGCCCTGTGCGTAGCTTTCAGGTATTCGATATAGTCTTTTTCGAATTCTTTTACCTTGTTTACCGGTACGTTCCTAAGTAGGTTTTTAGAACCTGCATAAATAATCGCTACCTGGTCTTCTACCGTGAACGGATCGTTAACCGCCTGCTTAAGGATCTCCACGTTCCTGCGTCCTTTTTCAATTACGTTCAGGGTAACGGCATCAAGGTCTGAACCGAATTTGGCGAATGCCTCAAGCTCACGGAACTGTGCCTGGTCAAGCTTAAGCGTACCGGCAACCTTCTTCATCGACTTGATCTGTGCATTACCACCTACACGCGATACCGAGATACCTACGTTGATGGCCGGGCGAACACCCGAGTTGAACAGGTCAGACTCAAGAAAGATCTGTCCGTCGGTGATCGAGATCACGTTCGTTGGGATATAAGCAGAAACGTCACCCGCCTGTGTTTCGATGATCGGAAGCGCAGTAAGCGATCCGCCACCTTTAACGATCGGCCTTAACGATTCCGGAAGGTCGTTCATGTTTTTTGCAATGTTGTCATCAGCGATAACCTTCGCAGCACGCTCAAGAAGCCTTGAGTGAAGGAAGAATACGTCACCAGGGTAAGCCTCACGTCCCGGTGGCCTCCTAAGTAGTAGGGAAACCTCACGGTAGGCAACTGCCTGTTTAGACAGGTCATCATAGATGATAAGGGCAGGACGGCCCGTATCACGGAAATACTCTCCTATCGCAGCACCTGCGAACGGAGCGTATACCTGCATCGGTGCAGGGTCTGAGGCGTTAGCCGCAACAATAACGGTGTAAGCCATTGCGCCTTTTTCTTCAAGTGTCTTTGCGATACCTGCAACAGTAGAAGCCTTTTGGCCTACTGCCACATATATACAGAATACAGGCTTGCCTGCATCGTAAAATTCTTTTTGGTTCAGGATGGTGTCGATACATACGGTAGTCTTACCTGTCTGGCGGTCACCGATCACAAGCTCACGCTGTCCGCGTCCTACCGGGATCATCGCATCGATCGCCTTGATACCTGTCTGCATCGGCTCAGTTACCGGCTGGCGGAAGATAACGCCCGGAGCCTTGCGCTCAAGCGGCATCTCATACAGCTGGCCACCGATCGGGCCTTTACCGTCAATTGGCTGACCAAGTGTGTTCACCACACGGCCTACCATTTCTTCACCTACATTAAGTGAAGCGATGCGGTCAAGCCTTTTTACGGTAGAACCTTCCCTGATACCTGTAGACGGGCCAAGCAATACTACGCCCACATTGTCTTCCTCAAGGTTAAGTACAATAGCCTCTAACCCGTTCTCGAACTGTACCAACTCACCATATTGAGCGTTGGAAAGTCCGTAAACACGGGCAATACCATCACCTACATTAAGAACTGTTCCCACTTCTTCCAATGTAGCACCCGATTCAAAACCGGACAATTGTTTCTTTAATATTGCTGAAATTTCAGCTGGTTTAATTTCTGCCATCTGGTCTATAGTTTAAACACTTATGTGATAAATACTAGTTACTAAATTCTCTTTTTAGCGTATTAAGGCTGTTCGCCACCGAAGCATTGAACTGCTTATCGCCTACCCTAAGGATAAACCCTCCTATGATGTCAGGGTTAACGATATTCCTAAGGGTTATTTTTTTGTCTGAAAACTCCTTTATCTTGTCAAGCACTTTCGCCTCAAGCTCGGGAGTCATAGGGAAGGCCGTGGTAACAGTGGCTACCTCTTCGCCGTTGATGATATCGAACTGTACTTTGTACTGTTCGGCAATAGCCGGCAATATGTTGAACCTTTTGTTCTCAAGCAAAAGCCTGAAAAGTCCCTGTGTAATGTTATTGCTGTTGGCAAATATCTCTTTAAGGGCTGACTCCTTTATATCCGCTTTTACCGTAGGATTGCCCAGAAAGTCTTGCAACTCTTTGCTTTCCTTTACCGATGCAGAAATTTGTGCCATATCTTCGCTCACCTGCTGTGCAGCGCCCGAAGCCTGTGCCATTTCAAGTATCGCCTTTGCATATCGTATTGCAGCTCTTGAACCTGTCATAACGATGGATTAGTTTAGTTTTACGTCGCCTAACATTTTCTCAACCAATGCAGTTTGAGCTTCTTTGTTAGAAAGTTCGTTCTTAAGTAGTTTTTCGGCGATATCCAGTGACAGACTTGCCACCTGGCCTTTTATCTCCGCCATGGCCGCATTCTTCTCACCTTCTATAGCAGCTTTAGCCTGCGCGATCATTTTCTGTCCCTGGGCATCGGCTTCAGTTTTGGCATCAGCGATCATTTTTTCCTTGATCTCGCGCGCCTCTTTCATCATGGCATCCCTTTCGGCCCTTGCTTCCTGAAGGATCCTTTGGTTATCTGCCTGAAGGTTGTGCATTTCCCTGCGTGCATCTTCAGCTGACTGAAGCGCTTTATTGATCGATTCCTCCCTGCCTTTTACTGCGCCAAGGATAGGCTTCCAGGCAAACTTCCTCAAAAGTACGAAGAACACTAAGAATATTATTGTTGTCCAAAAAACTAAACTTTCCGGTGCGGTAAAATTCATATATCTTGTTTTTTAATTGTTTGTTTTTGTAAAAAGCTTCCCGCAGCCAACCGCGGCGGGAAACTTAAATTAATTACTTCGCGATCAACGCAACTACTACTGCGAAAAGAGCAACACCTTCGATAAGTGCTGCAGCGATGATCATTGCAGTTTGGATCTTGTTCGCAACTTCAGGCTGACGAGCCATTGCATCCATGGCAGATCCACCGATCTTTCCAATACCAATACCTGCTCCGATCACAGCCAATCCTGCACCAATTCCAGCTAATACCATAATAGTAAATTTATATAGTTAATAATTAAAAAAACTCGATCTTAGTGATGATCATGATGATCATGCTCCTCTACCGCCTGGCCTATGAACAGCGCGCTCAGCAAAGTGAACACATATGCCTGAAGCGCGGCGACCAAAAGCTCAAGTACGCTCATGAACAATACGAACGCTCCCGATACCGGTGCAATGGCTACTGTCTTGAATATATAGATAAGCGATATAAGGCTAAGGATGATGATGTGGCCAGCAGTGATGTTCGCGAAAAGACGTATCATCAATGCGAATGGCTTTGTCAGCGTACCGATGATCTCTACAGGGATCATGATAGGATAAAGCAATTTAGGCACCGGTGGCATAAAAATGTGCTTCCAGTAATCCTTGCTTCCGCTTGCTGTTGTTACGATATAGGTAATGAACGCCAGCACGAACGTGAAGCAGATGTTACCGGTAAGGTTAGAACTGAAAGGGAAGAAAGGTATAAGCCCGATAAGGTTATTGACCCAAATGAAGAAGAAGATAGTAAGCAGGTACGGCATGTACTTAGCATACTTTTTCTCACCAATGTTCGGGATAGCAATATCGTCCCTTACAAAGATCACAAGCGGCTCAAGGAAAGCGGCAAGGCCTTTAGGAGCCATCTTGTTCTTATTGTATGACCTGCCCACAGCGCTGAAAAGCACGAACAGCAGGATAGCCGACATAAGAAGCGAGAATACAAGTTTAGTAATAGAGAAGTCAAGCGGCCTGGCCTCGAAATTGAAGGCAGACTTATCGTCGTCTGAAAGTGTTTCGAACTTATCTGCGTAGTAGATCACCTCATTGTGGCGAACGAACTTTTGTCCGCCAGCCTCCACTACATGGTGGCCTGTGTTGTCGTGGTGGAATTTCTCGGAAGAAAAAATGGTCAGTCCATTATCTGTCCAAAGGATAACCGGAAGGTTAAACGATACCGGGTGCCCTCCCCAGTCAAAAATGTGAAAATCGTGTGAATCGCCAATGTGTGAATTGATAAGGTCGGAAGCGTTAAATTCCTTGTTCTCACCATGCGCGCCATGGGCTTCGTGGCCTGCATGAGCTTCCTCATGCGCTACGGCAGCGGTGTCGTTTTGGGCTTCAGCGTAAGTATTTACTGAAAAACCTATCAATAAAGCAGTTATGAAAGATTGAAGTGGTTTAATTGAAATCACTATATTTTAATTTTAAATGGCTAAAACGATGTCCCAAAAATTTTTGCAAAGGTACATATTTAATTCACATTTAAAAATATCCAAATATTATTTTTGGAAACATATCCTATTTTAAAGAATATATAATAAATGAGCCCTTTAACTGGCGTTAATTAAACGCACCGCCGAAATGGCCTCAAATGCCAGGAACAGGAAATACGGAATGAAGAAACTTATCACGTCTGCTTGGGGTGCGGCAATATCGGCCTGTATCAGCGGTACGAAAAACACCACCGATGCCATTACCTTGAGCAGGCACAGCCCCATGAAGGCAAAACCTGTTTTGTCAGGAAGTGCTTTGTGTACCAATTGCAGCAATAGCAGTACTATGATCGTGCTGGTGACCAAAAAGGCATACACCTGCCAGACATCATAAAAAAACTTTTCGGAGAAAAATGAATCGGCAATGTAATAATGCGCGCCAAAAAGGGCCAACGCGAACACGGTAAAATATAATAAGGTTTTGTACATACTATTTTTTAGGGCCCTCGCCGAGGTTCTTTACCTGGCGGATGACATTATAAAGTGCGATGAACACCGAGAGTAATGAGAAAATTATAGTGTAGAGTGAGCCGGTATTACCTGTTTTTTGATCAAGCCACAGCCCGAAAAAAACGCCCGCGCAAATGATCACCCCCATTTGGAACGGGATGTTGATAAGAGCGATCCATTTTTTATTCTTATCCGGCTTGTTGCTGCTCATTATTTTTGGGTAGTGGTTTTATGGCCGTTTTCATAATGCATGAAGCACTAAACTCAGCACCCGGCTCTACAGATAGCTTACCGGTGATGACTTCTCCTTTGATATGCGCCTTGGATTTTACGTTGAGCTGCTCATCTACCTCAATCCTACCATTGAACCGCCCTTCGATATCGGCGTTCTTACATTTGATATCGCCCGTTACACTGCCTGCAGGGCCTATAACGATCTTGCCTCTTGAACTGAAGTTCCCCACCAGTTCACCATCCAGCCTAAAGTCGGCCTGCGATATGATGTCCCCTTTAATAGAGGTCCCTTCTACTATCCTGTTGGTCTTACCCAGCAGATCGGTATATGATTTTTGGGGCTTCTCAAACATACTCCTAATTATTTTATGGCCAAAAACCCGGCGATATTCTTTTTGATCTGTACTACCTTATAATCCTCGTTCGAAATTACTATAGGTGTTTCTGCGATCTTGTAGTCCTTATATTCCTTAAGTACCGATGCGGCTTCCTCGGCAGCCAGCTTGCTGTTAAAGCCATGCACCACCAGGAAGTCCTCATTCATAGTATATACATCCTGCGTAATGGTGATCCTGTTGTTAAGGCCTTCCTTGATGAATTTTTCTATCTTGGCCCTCAACGCCGCGATCTTTGGATCGGCAGGATCATTAAATTTAAAAATAATTTTCCAGCTTGCTGCTGTGTTGCCAAAAGCATTCTTTTCCAATGTTGGTATATCGGTCTTTAACAGGTTCTCGGCGAGCTTGCCTTCGGCACTGTTCGGATAAGTGAGCGCGACATAGTTTAGGGACTTTTTATACTCGTCCAGCCCCATGAGCCTTCCGGTCACCCTGGCCTTAAGCATTTCAAATTTAGAAACGATCTCTTCGGCTGTGTACGTTTCGATATATTTTACAAGCAATGCATATACCTCTCTCGGCTGACCCTCTTCAAACTTTTTATACACTGTGGCATAAATGGCCTCCGGGCTCTCGTTATTCACATTTTCCAGCGCGGGGTTCCTGATGATCTCAGCATACCTGCTGTCCGGATATTCCGAAAGTACCTGTTGCTTGTAGGCATCGGCTTTTGCAGGATCGATGATCTGGTATATTTTATAAAGATTGTATTTTGCAGGAAGCACCAGCCTTTCTTCGGGATTGCTCACAAGCAGCTTCTCAAGTTTATCGGCCGCGCGCTTATACTCCTTGAACTTCTCTTTGTATATAAGACCTAACTGGTAGTAGGCAAAATTACGGTCGGTAGCCAGTGTGTCCAGCGTACCCTGTCGTGTAGGCAGCTGCCTGATGTAGAAGTCGGCAGTGTATCTCTCATCTACTTTGTTGGCATCTTTACTTCCTGCCGGAAGGCTGTCGCCTTTTTTACCCGCAAGCTGTTCGTCGGTGGCGTCCTTTGGCTTATTGCGAAGCTCCGAAGCCCAACGCCAGTTATCTGATAATTGCCTGTCGCCCCATCGTTTTTTAAATTCAAGCTTTCCATAAGAGACCGTTGAAGGCGTGTAGAAGTAAAACTTGCCTCCGCCACCCGGCCTGCCGCCCGCGCCCGGCATACCCGCAGGCGCGCCACCACCCGGTGCTGCAGTTTGACTCGCTCTTGTGGTTTTTTCACCTCCATTTTTAGGGCTAGTGCCAAATTCGGTATTGTTCAGGTTCCTTTGTCCCCCGGCTTGCATAGCCATAGTCGGTCCCATATCGTCATTGCCGCTCAGGTTGGCCGATGCGGCAGCCATATTGGCCTGTTTTTGGGCTTCGGCCTCAAGCCTTTTCCTTTCCCTTTCTTCCTGCTCCTTAAGCCTTTTTATATAATCTTCATAAAAGGTGACCCTTCCGGCTTCTGAAAGTGACACTACATGCAATATGCTGTCATTATTTTGGGCAATGGCCTCATATTTTATAACATCGTCGAGATTGTCCCTTTTCTTCTTGATCGATTTATATTCACGGCTCCTTGCATCCATATAAACAAGGGTACTGTCATAGTACTTCCCGGCCATTGGATACTTGGCGTTGTTAAAGTGTATCTCGCCAATGTTCCTGTAATTGGAGGCTGCAAGGTATTTATCAGCCGATTTGGCGCGGAGCGATTTGTTGTAGTGCTTAATGGCTTTGGGCTTGTTGCCCTGCTTATCGAAATAGATGGCTACCTGGTGGTTGATTATGTCCAGGTACGGCCTGTTCTCGCGGTCTTCGAGCAGGTCCCTCATGTTTTTCATGAAAGCCAGCGTATCACCTTTTTCATAATCGAACTGGCCGGCCTGCATGGCATGTGCCTGTATAACATAGCGCCTCGGCGACTTCCTGTTCATGTCGATAACCGACTGGTAGTAGGCATACGCGCTGTCCGGCTGTTTCATTCTGCCGTACAGTTGCCCCAGGATAAATCGGTAGCGTGCTTCCTTTTCGCGATCCCTGTTAAATTCCACTGCCCTTTTCAATACAAAAGCGGCGCTGTCAAGCACCTGCGTATTGATGAACGCCTGGGCAAGCATTGCATTGGCATCAGAATATATCTGTTCGTCCATCTGCCCTTTCTTTTCTTTCAGGAGCTGGTTCAGGTTCTTTATCGCAGTACCTTCATTTTCAAGGCGTATGTTGGTCTTTTCCCTCCACACCTTTACCTCATCTATACGGCTGCTCCCTTTATGTTTGTACAATACATAATTAAAAGCCTCGAGCGCGGGTATAAAGCGGTTATCGTAGTAGCGTGCCTTACCTAAAAGCAGGTGGGCCTCATCCATCTGCGGGTTCCTTTCGGTCCCGCCCAGGTTCATCGAGTGCTTTTGTATGGCCTTTGTCGCTTTGGTCTCAGCGCGTTCAAAGTTGGCGTTACGCTTGTCGGTAGGCTCCATTTCCTCCTTTGCCGGCTGCATCTTCTCTACCGGCAGAATGTCCCAATAGTTATCGGCATAGGTGGTCTTCAGGTCGTTGAGGCCGGCCTGCAGGGCAAGCTCACCGTTATACAATACATTGTATTCGGTGGTCAGGCCGTGGTAATTACGGTTTATAAAAGAATCTTTTTTGGTAGAGCAGGCGATAATGAAACCTGCCGCACCGCAAAGAAGTATATATTTACAGGTACTGGTTTTCAATGTAAAAGGGTTTTTATCCTTAACTTTCAAAATCTCTTTTTAGTATAGAGAGGGGTAAAAATACGCTTCTTTTTGGTAAGTGGGACTTTTTTGGCAAAAAAAATCCCCCGCACTGCGGGGGACGGTAACTTCTTACACTGCAAAGAATTCCTCCAACTCCCTGAGCGTTTCCTCCGAAGTTTGGATGTCCTTCACTATCTGGCCTTTTTCAAGGGCTACGATGCGATCGCTCACCTCGGTGGTGTGCATCAGGTCGTGGCTCGATACCAGTACGGTCACGTTCTTGTCATCTGCCAGCTCGCGGATGATCTTTTTGAGCCTGAATTGCGTGGTAGGGTCCAGGTTGGCGAACGGCTCATCGAGCACGATCAGCTCCGGGCTGCCTATCAGTGTCGCGATGATGCCCACCTTCTTCTGGTTGCCTTTCGAAAGGTCGCGCAGGTATTTCTTCTTATTAAGGATCTCACCATTGAAAAAATCCTCGTGCTTTTTCAGCAGCGCATCTACGTCGGCTTTGTTCTGCCCGCGCAGTTCGCCTATGAAATAAAAATATTCTTCGGGCGTAAGGTAGCCTATCAGGAACGATTCGTCGAGGAATGCCGCCGTTACCGGTTTCCATGCCTCGCTCTGGTTTACGCGGATGTCTTTTATCTTCACTTCGCCATCAGACGGTTCTATCAGGTCCAGCAGCAGGCTGAAGAATGTGGTCTTCCCCGCGCCGTTATTGCCTACGAGCCCAAGGCTTTCGCCCTTGCGTATGTGCAGGTGCTCTATGTTCAGTACGGTTACGCCACCGTAGGTTTTTCTTAAGTTTTGTGCCTGTATCATGGTTGTGTCGTTTTTATGATCTTTGTTTGTAAGCGTCAAGTGTTTTGTATTTCTCTATTTTATATACCTTTTCAATTTGCCTGAACACAACGTTCCTGAAGGCAAACCCAATTATCCCCGCACCGGCAAGGACCATATAGCCAAGGGTCGGGCCGCTCAGGTGATCGCCAATAATGTAAAGGGCCATGGGCAGCAGCAGCTTGGGAATGGTAAGCAGCAGGGTTTTCATGTTAAAGGCTTTTTTGTCGCCAAAGGCCTGTTTGCTGCTGGCAAGGTCAATAGGGGTTTTGATGAACGCGCCGCCAAGCAGCACCAGATAGGAATTGACACCTATGTTATATATAGCGCCCGCTATAATGAAAAGATAGGTATCTATACCAAAGTACAGGTAAAATGACGCCAGTACCGTACTTACCAGTGTAGCTATCACAATGAGCCACCACTTGGAGGCGATGTAATCTTTATACTTAATATTCTGGCTCATCATCAGCGGATAGTAAGCACTGTCCCAACTCGGTACGAACTGCCCGAAAGTGAAGAGGAAACCGCCCGACACGAATATGGCCGCGAACACCTTCCAAAAAGGTTTGTCATACATTTCCAATGCGCCCGTCATGAACAGCAACCCGTAGAACAGGAACAGCACGCTCATCATTACAGTGGTCTTGGATCGCTTGTTACGACGTATGAGCTTAATGTCGTTCTTCAGGAACGTACCCATGGTACCAAACCTGTTAAGCCAGGTGTAGTCCTGCGTTTCGGCTACATCGTGCTTGCCCTTAAGCCCTGTATCGAGATACAGCGCATCGCGGAAATACCTGAACGTTGCCACCCAAAGCAGGGCAAGTGCGGCAACCGGGATCAGGAACATATAGTAGGTGGCATAAAAGCCATGGTAAAATATGGATGTTACAATGGTAACGTCAAAAACCTGGTAGTACTGCAGCCCGGCTATTCCCGCGAATACTGCCAGTATCGCCATGAAAACCCAGTCTTTATTGTTGGCTAGTATGTTCAGGAAATTGTTGCAGTAAACAAGTGCCGTTATTCCAAACCACCATAATACTACATTTACTGCGTCATATCCTTCGGCGATCAGCCTTATAGCAAAAGGCACGAACAGGAAATAATGCAGGAAGTTAAAAAATGACAGTATCGTTTTGCCAATGGCAAAATGCACTATGGTACGGCGCTTTATAGGCAATGTAAGCAATGGGCGAATGTTCATTACCGGTATCTTTTGCAGGAAGATGCGCACCAGCAGGTCCATGAGCATGTAATAGATCATGAATTTGCTGAGAATAACAAGCGGATCCTGTCCTGTTTTTTCGATAATGTCGAAACCGAAAAATCCGAGAGACAGAAATATGCCAATGAAATAAATGGCCCCAATGATCATGAATACCTTCATGACGACATTGGAAGCAAATGAAGATGCCCTGGTGAATGCCTTCCATTCGAGGCTGATGAATCTTGTAAACATAGGCTTGTTTTAAAGTTGGTGAACAATCAGTCAGGAATTGCACCCGAACGTTACATTATTTTATGCTAAATTTTCCATGTCATACTCAGGATATACCTTTTTCAGGTGGGTTTTTGCCGTTGCAGGCATCCTGAAAAGCACTACATGATCATAAATGAACAAAAGTGTGAGTATAACCGATATTGCCATGGCCGAAACCTGAGTAAGTTTATTCTCGAGGACAAAATTTACAAACTGAATGGGCACCGTCATCATGACCCCGAACCCGCCGCAGTTGAATATGATCTCCTCGAATAGCCACTTTCGGCCGGTTTTCTTTAAATTCCGGCGGTATTGTCTTGATATGTATGATAATCTCCAGGTTGATATTACGAAGAATCCAAGCATAAATACTGAGTAGCTATAGTGCCATGCCATCATACAGCAGTACATTCCCAAGGCTGTAGCAAGTATTATCAAGATCAGCGGTGGCGTGAAAGCTGACCTGAATTCATGCCATACCAGCCTGTAATATCTTTTAAATAGCGCATTCTGCCGTTCGGCCACAATATCGCTAAACCCAAAAATGCCAAATTTTTTGAACTCCGCCTGCAATGCCTCGTCAAACGAAAGCGAAGGCTCCTCCTCCCAGCGCTGCTCGATAGAATGGGCCAGATGGTCGGCCAGCTCGCACTGCAGGTCATAGTATTCTACGTAGTGTTTTCGTGTAAATTCGAAAAGCTGTGCCAGCTGTCCCGCATTTATTTTTTTGATCTGTCCTGTTAGTGTCTGTTGCATCAGTATTCCGGTTTAAGAGCCGCCCTTGCCACGAGCGTCTGCATATTCTTTATAAATCCCTCCAGTTCAGTAAGACGGTTCACCGTTTCGGTTTTCCCGCTTTCGGTAAGCTTGTAGTATTTGCGCATGCGGTTGTCTACCTTTTCAACCTCTACATCCAGGTGGCCGTCGGCTTCCAGCTTGTGGAGCGCAGGGTAGAGCGCACCCTCGGTAATATTCAGCTCGCCTGCGGTAATGAGCTTAACCTTTTGAGTGATCTCATAGCCATACATCCTTCCGTTCTCTTCCAGTAACTTCATGATAATGGTGGTAAGGCTGCCTTTGTACAGCTGTGAATTTTTCATTAGTTTTTTATTACAGGACTAATATACATAAAATACTTATGCATAATAGTTTTAGGTATTAAAAATCCTTAATATTTCATTTCCGAAAAAGGAATGCGTATTTTTGCGGGAAATATAGAAACATGTCAACATTTCATTCACTTGTCATAAAAGATATCAGGCGCGAAACGCCCCAAGCGGTTTCGATAGCCTTTGAAATACCTGAAAAACTAAAGGACGATTATAATTTTACCGCAGGCCAGTACATCAATATCAAAACACAGTTCGAAGGCCAGGAAATACGCAAAGCCTATTCCATCTGCTCTGCACCAGGAAGCAATGAGCTAAGGGTAGCTATAAAAGCGGTGAAGAATGGCGGCTTTTCGGTATTTGCAAACGAAAAGCTGGCTCCGGGAGATACCATGGAAGTAGGCACTCCCGAAGGGAAGTTCACCTTTGAACCCAAGGCCGACAGGCAGCGAAATTACGCGGCCTTTGCGGCGGGGAGTGGGATAACGCCGGTAATGGCGATACTGCAATCAGTATTGCAGGGCGAGCCGGAAAGCACTTTTGTATTGGTATACGGCAACCGCACACCGCAGGAAACCATTTTCCACGACTTTTTGCACGAGCTTCAGCAAAAATATGTGGGGCGCTTCTTTGTACATTTCGTATACAGCCAGGCGCGCGCCGATGAGGCTTTGTTCGGGAGGATCGAACGCTCTACGGTAAACTTCGTTATAAAGAACAAGCATAAGGAAAAAGAGTTCGAAAAATTCTACCTGTGCGGACCGGAGGAGATGATCCTTACCGTGAACGATGTGCTTAAAGAGAATAACATCCCGGAAAAGAACATTAAGTTCGAATTGTTCTCTACCCCTATTGCCGAGAAAAAGATAGAACAGAACCTTGATGGGCAAACAAAGATCACCGTACTTGTAGACGACGAGGAAGTGACCTTCATGATGTCGCAGCAAATGACGGTCCTTGACGCGGCCCTAAAACAGGGCATAGACGCGCCATATTCATGCCAGGGCGGTATTTGCAGCAGCTGTATGGCACGCATTACCAATGGTAAAGCCGAGATGAAAAAGAATGCCATACTTACCGATGGCGAAATTGCCGAAGGGCTTATCCTAACCTGCCAGGCACATCCTACCACGCAGGAGATCTATATAGATTTCGATGACGTTTAATGAGCTTAAAGATACAGTTCTAATAAAAAAAGCCCAAAGGTCGCGAAACTTTTGGGCTTTTTTATTACTATAGGGTATCCTTACTTCAGGACCTGTCTTATTTTACTTACCACTGTTTCGGGCGCAATGGTCGTCATGGCATCTTCGTAGCCTTTCACTATCTTATTGCCGTATACCGATGTAGGGAGCAGTGGGTACTTTTCCCTGTCCGATGTGATTGCATGATCCGCCGGTTGGTTAAAGGGAGCAAATCCCGTATAGGGATGTGTGGCGCCCCAAAGCGTTATCACCTTTACCCCCAGCATTGCCGCTATATGGGCATTGCCGCTGTCCATGCTTAGCATCAGGTCGAGGTTGCTAATAAGACGCATTTCCTGTTTCATGCTCATTTTTCCCGCCACGACCAGGATATTCTCCCTCCCATCAGCATATTTTTTAAGCAGGCTCGCTTCGTGCCTGCCTCCGCCAAAAAGCATCAGCCTACAGCCGGGTATCACAGCCAGGCTGTTTATCACTTCCTGCATCTGATCTTTCGGATATACTTTGCCATCATGCTGGGCGAACGGGGCTATGCCTATCCATGTTCCGTTTTTCTGTCCGGTATATTCAAGAATATCAACCGTCAGCTGTTTTTTTTGCGGGAACACATGGTCCTTGAGGTCGATACTAAAGCCCAGCTCTTCAAATACCTGTGCATACCTTTGCACCATCGGCTTTAAGGGCTCGAATACTTTTTTTACGGGATCTTGGCTTGTAAGCGTTGCCTTTTCTTTGCGTGCCTTATCAACCCTCGCTGTTTTTTTACCCCGTAATGCGAATAACTTCCTTATGATGGTAGACCGAAGCACATTATGCAGGTCGGCAACGCAATAAACATGAAGCTTATTGAGCTCATCAAAAAGGCGCAGCAGGCCAAAAAATCCTTTGTGCCTTCCGTTCGTATCCGCCTCAAAAAAACTTACGCGCTGAATGTCGTCAAAAAATGGTTTGTACGCTGCTTTAGATACTACGGTCACCTTTACATTTTCGTGCTGTTCTACCAAGCTTCGCACCACGGGTACGGTCATGGCTACATCGCCCATGGCCGAAAGCCGTATGACCATGATATGTTTAGTCGATCTCCCCATGGGAGTTATTTTTTGTTTTGGTAAAGTACCGGGTTCAGCTCTTCGTCGTTATACATCTTCATCTGCTTATACACTTTCATGAATTTGTCCCCATTTTCAATGTCGCTAAGCAGGTCGTCGATAGCTGTCGAAAGGTCTTTCTTTTGTTCAAGCAAAACATCAAGTTTTTCCTGGCATTTCTGTCTGTGCTCCGGCGATGCGTCAGGACGTGTGGCCTCCTCGTTCATGTGGTATATTTTCAGGGCAAGGATAGACAGCCTGTCAAGCGCCCATGCAGGGCTCTCAGAGTTGATCTTGGCATCAGCCTTAGGCGCAACACTACTGTATTTCTGTAAAAAATAGCTGTCAATATATTCCACCATATCGGTCCTTACCTGGTTCGAAGCATCTATCTTTCTTTTCAGCACCAACGCCTCAATAGGGTTGATGTCAGGATTCCGGATAATGTCTTCATAATGCCACTGTACCGTGTCTACCCAGTTCTTTGCATAAAGCAAATGCTCTATCTGGTCTTTTGCATACGGATTATTAATTGGCTGTTCTACACTGTCAAACTTGTGGTAATCAGCGATGCTCTGTTCGAATATGGGGAAGGCTAACTTTGAAAACATGGGGTTTATTTTTTTTGCAAATATAGTTTTAATACTTTTAACAAGCCAAAACAAAATTTTTCTCAATGCATATACACTACCTTTCCGAAAACAACAGCATCCTCAACCACTTTCTTGCCCAGATACGCGATGTAAATGTCCAGTCCGACCGCATGCGCTTCCGTAAGAACATTACACGGATCGGCGAGATAATGGCCTACGAGATCAGCCGCGAACTGGAATATGAAGATATAGCGGTAACCACACCGCTGGGGACCAAAAAGACCACCGCCATTAAAGACGGTGTGGTGCTGTGCTCCATCCTCAGGGCCGGACTGGCACTGCACGACGGCTTCCTGAATGTATTTGATCATGCGGAGAATGGCTTTATTTCAGCCTACAGGCACCACCCGAACAACGACGGTCATTTTGAGATACTTGTAGAATATAAGGCAGCACCTTCCTTTAAAGGCAAAAACCTTTTGGTACTCGACCCGATGCTGGCTACCGGGATGTCATTGGCAGAGGTGCTGAAAAATATCTTACCGGGCGAAGAGCCGCTGTCGCTGCACATTGCCGTAGTGATCGCCGCCCCGGAGGGCATCGAGCTTTTAAAAGGATCGCTTCCGGACAACTGCCACTTGTGGGTTGCAGCGCTGGACAGCCACCTCAACGAAAAAAAATACATTATCCCGGGATTGGGGGATGCCGGAGACCTTGCCTATGGGGTAAAGCTGTAAGCCTACAGCTGCACCATAAAAATAAACACCGCTATCGCTACTATCAGTGTAAGCGCGATCTCCCTAAACCAAACATTTTCCTGGCTCTCGAGAAAGTTGGCCGCCATAATAGCCAAGGGTGCAAAGGTAAAGGCGAGGAAGCTGTTGTTCTTATGGTCTGAAAGTACATAGATACCTACACCTATAAGGAATGAATACAGTATCTTTTTATGCGACGACTGCAGGTTAAGTGGCTTGCTGCTTATAGAGAACCCATAGGGTATAACGAACAATACGGCTATTGATGAAAAAACCGCCAATGCTATATTTTGGTAAATGTTCTCGAAATAGGTAAAATCGAAACTGATGCGGGTGTCATCCAGCACCTGCTTAAAAAATCCGGCCCCGGCTATCAGTCCCGCCATGACATAAATTACCGCTACCGCAAAAAAAGCCACGAACGGTATGATCCAGTTCCTGTAATCCCGGTAAACGTGGAAAATAATGGATATGAAAACCAGTACTATATAGATAATGCACCAAAAATGGAATACCGCCGCAGCGAAGATCCAAAAGGAGGCATCGAAAATTTTTTCCTTGGGTGTAATGAGCGATTGCAGCGACACCAGCCTGCGCAGTGCCAACAGCAGGAAAAAGTTGGCAATGATAATATTAATATTCGATAACGAGGTCGGGAACAGCACAAGGAACACCATGAACAGGAACATGGCATAGGTATTGGCCTTGCTTAGGTTATTACGGCGTGTAATGAAATTGACAAGGAACAGTGATCCTGACAGCAGCAGCAGCAACCCTGCTTTTTGGAGCAACAGCAGGTAGCTGTCCGTCCATTGATCGTCCTGAAAAAGGTATAAAAAGTAAAATAAAACCAGCCCCCCGCCAATGAGGGCATAATTAATAGGCCTGGATTTATTAAAAACACTTGCAAGCATGCGATTATTTTATACTTTTGTGATTGTAAATATAACACTTGATCTAAAGATGAAAGCATTTTTTGAAGGCCTTGGCTATCTTTTTACCGACATCCTTTTTTTACCGATGAATTTTTTCCGTGCGCTTGAGCTGGAAAACTGGTGGATCGCCAACATCATTACCTGGATTTTTATCATCATTTGCTGTGGCGCTACATGGTACTGGCTGAAGCAACTGAACATCTTCAAACAAAACAACGACGACGACCAGGATACAACGGCCCACTCATTTTTATCATAAGTCGAGCCCGATATCTTTTCTAAAATACATCTTATCAAAATGTAGCCCCGCTATGTTTTGATAAGATTTTTTTATGGCCTCCATAAACGTATCCCCATAGGATGTAACCGCGATCACACGCCCACCATTGGTTACCACCTGTCCATTATCCAGCTTTGTACCGGCGTGGAACGCTAAGGAACCGTCTACTTTATCCAGCCCTGATATGACATCTCCCTTGCCATACGCTTCAGGGTAGCCTCCGGCAACGACCATTACGGTAGCGGCGCTTCTTTCATCAATAACCAGTTCTGCCTCATACAGCTTTTCATTGGCTACGGCCGCGAACAGTTCTACTAGGTCCGACTTCAGCCTTGGTATCACTACTTCGGTCTCCGGGTCGCCCATGCGCACATTATATTCGATCACGAATGGATCATTGCCCACTTTTATCAACCCGATGAACACAAAGCCCTTATATTCTATATTGTCGTTCTTCAGGCCTTCGATGGTTGGCTTTACAATGCGGGTCTCTATCTTTTCCATAAATTCCGCATCGGCGAACGGCACCGGCGATACGGCACCCATTCCGCCCGTATTAAGTCCAGTGTCCCCTTCTCCTATCCTTTTATAATCTTTGGCCATCGGGAGCAGCTTGTAGCTTTTGCCATCAGTAAGCACAAAGCAGCTCAGCTCGATACCGTCAAGGAACTCTTCTATCACTACCTTGGCACTGGCTTCACCAAATTTGGCATCTACAAGCATGTTCCTGAGCTCCTGTTGGGCTTCTGCCAGGTCGTTTATTATAAGTACGCCCTTACCGGCAGCAAGGCCATCTGCTTTAAGTACATACGGAGGCTGCAGTGTAGTAAGGAATTCGCAGCCCTGTTCTACAGTATCTTTGGTAAAGCTGTCGTAGGCCGCGGTAGGTATGTTGTTTTTGATAAGGAACTGCTTGGCGAACTCCTTGCTGCCTTCCAGCTGCGCCCCGTGTTGAGAAGGACCTATTACAGGAATGCCTGCAAGTTCAGTATCATTTTTAAAGAAATCGTATATCCCTTTTACCAAGGGGTCTTCGGGCCCTACCACCACCATACCTATGCCCTTTTCAAGCACGGTGCTTTTTACCACTTCAAAATCGAGCGGACTAATGTTAATGTTTGTGGCAATGGCTGCTGTGCCTGCATTTCCCGGCGCTAAAAATAATGCATCGCACAATGGGCTTTGCAGCATTTTCCATGCCAGTGCATGCTCCCTGCCGCCGGAACCAAGTAGTAAAATTTTCATGTTGTGTTGTTGTTAGTTGTTGTTGCGATAAAGCACTGCAAAAATAAAGAAGACAAACGTAACCGCATAGCGAACACCGTTCAACTTTTAGATGCATTACCTATCAAATACTGCCGAAGGCCCTAATAGGCCTTCTCGTCGCCGGTAAATATATTTACGACCGTTTGTATGATTATTTTGAGATCAAGCAGCAGCGACCAGTTCTCTATGTAAAATACGTCGTACTTAATCCGGAAGATCATATCCTCATTGCTGCTTATCTCGCCCCTGGAGCCCCTTACCTGTGCCAAACCGGTAATGCCCGGCCGTACATACAAGCGTACCATATATTTCTTTATACGGTGGCTATACAGGTTGTTTTGCGACCAAAGGTGCGGCCTTGGCCCTACTACCGACATATCACCCTTCAGCACATTGAAGAATTGCGGCATCTCGTCGAGGCTCGTCTTGCGGATGAACTTACCTATACGGGTTATCCTGGGATCATTTTTTACGACTGACTGCTCTGTACGCTCATTGATCTGCATGGACCGGAATTTGTAGCAGAAAAATTCTTTTTCGTTGATGCCGGGGCGGCTTTGTTTAAAGAATACCGGCCCTTTAGACTCCAGCTTTATAAGCAGGGCTAGCAACGGGATGAGCCATGACAGCAACAGGATGACCACCAGCAGCGAAAATATGATGTCAAAGGCCCGCTTTACCATTTGGGCGAACGGGTCGTGCAGCGCCGTTTTTTTTAACGAAAGTACCGGGAACATTTCATAGTAATCCATCCTCAGGTTCTTTGCAAAAATGCCATCGGTGTCCGGGATGAACTTGATCGTTCTTTTATTGATGTCGGCAAATTCTACAAGAGCCTTCAGCTGCGTATTGCTTATTTCGTTGAGCGAGCAGTATATCTCGTCAATGCTGTTCTCCAATACATACGTTCCTATATCGGCGATCTTGCCCTTTACATCCGGGTTTGTTTTTTTATCCGAAAAGAATCCCTCAAAGCGATACCCGTAATCCGAACGCGTTTCAAAAACCTCCTTAAGGCGAATGGCCTGCTGGGTATAGCCAATAATAATGGCCTTACGGTAATTGCTCCCTGTAGCTAACCTGTAGCGCTTCAGGTAATAGAAAGAGACAAATTTGAAGAGTGTTATTGCGGAAAATGAGGCCAGCAGGTATTGAGCAATGGCCTGTCCGCTAAAAATGGTTTCTTTAGCGAACGGAAAAAATGCGATAACACAAAGCAGGAACAGTATTCCCTGCGCCATAAGCTTGGTAACTATCTTTATTGGCGTAGTGTAACGATACACTGCGTAAAAACCCGAAAAATAGGAAATTATGCCCCAACATCCGATCTGGTAAATTCCAAAATGGAGGTAGTTGAGCCCCAGTTCAAAAAAGAATACCCGGAACAGAACGGTTATTACCATAACATCGAACAGTATGGTAACCGGCCTTAAATATTTAGAATATCTTCCTTTGGGGGACAAGATCATCTGTTAGTGTATAAATCCTGAAAAATCTTTATGCTCTTCCTTTTGCAGTTCCTCTTGCGAGAGCGACCTGAAATAGTCATAGGTTATCTTCATGCCTTCGGCACGGCCTACCTTTGGCTCCCAGCCCAATAGTTTTTTAGCAAGGGTAATGTCGGGCTGCCTTTGCAGGGGATCGTTCACGGGAAGCGCATGGTAGGTAACCTTTTGGTCGGTACCTGTAAGCTTTATGATCTCTTCGGCAAAATCTTTTATGGTGATCTCATCAGGATTGCCAATGTTAACCGGATAAACATAGTCAGAATTCAGCAGCCTGAAGATACCTTCTACCTGATCGTCTACGTAGCAAAAGGAACGCGTTTGCATCCCATCGCCAAATATGGTAAGGTCCTCGCCCCTTAGTGCCTGGCCAATGAATGCAGGGATAACACGTCCGTCATTGAGCCTCATCCGTGGGCCATAGGTATTAAATATCCTTACGATACGGGTCTCTACGCCATGGAACGTATGGTAAGCCATGGTAATGGATTCCTGAAAGCGCTTTGCCTCATCATACACCCCGCGCGGGCCTATGGTATTCACATTGCCGTAATAGTCCTCAGTTTGTGGATGTACCAGTGGGTCGCCATATACTTCGGATGTTGATGCAATGAGTATCCTTGCCTTTTTCACTCTTGCCAGCCCAAGAAGGTTGTGTGTTCCAAGTGATCCCACCTTTAAAGTCTGGATAGGTATCTTCAAATAGTCGATAGGGCTTGCAGGCGATGCAAAGTGCAGAATATAGTCCAGGTGACCCGGTATATTTACGAACTTTGTAACATCATGATGGTAAAATTCAAAATTTTCGAGCTTAAAAAGGTGCTCAATATTCTTTAGGTCGCCTGTAATGAGATTATCCATCCCAATTACAAAATAGCCTTCTTTTATAAACCTGTCACAAAGGTGTGACCCCAGGAAGCCTGCCGCTCCCGTTATCAGGATTCTTTTCATATCTTTTTCCAAAACCTTTTGGCGGTAAGCCATTAAAGAGGCAATATAATGCAACGAAAAATACTACGCCGCGCTGCCTCCATAAAAATGATTCCGTCAAAAGTAAGGCTATCATAAGAATTGCAAAAGCAATATGCATAAAATCTTTGTCCTTAAGCGCTTTTTTTAGGTTAAGCCCAAGTATTACCAAAAGCAGTAAAAAACCCATTATCCCAAGGTCTGCAAAGGTTTCGATATACTGGTTGTGGAAGTTTTGGAGGCCATACCCGTAGTTTATACCCTCGCCACTGCCCGGGTGCACATTATATTCCACCCCTTTTTCATGTACTTTGGGCGGTGAAGCGTTCAGTCCATAGCCTGTCCAGAACACCTCAGGGTCTTCATTCACCAAATCTTTAAATACACGTGCCTGGTATACCCTGAAAGCCGAACCGTTAAAGTAATCGTTGGGGGTAAAGCGCTCTTTTGACCAGGCATCCCTTATTGTAAGATTGTTCACCCCGTTCGCCAGGGTAGCCTGTGTGGTGAACTCGGCAACCAAACGTTCTTTTATCTTGCTGTAGTAGCCTAATGCCGCCGCCGAAGCCATAAATATCAAAAACAGGGTAATACGCGCTTTTTTTGGCATTCGCGAATAGAATAGCATGTAGATGGCTGTGAGCAGCACATCGACTATAATGGCTGTTTTTGATGACAACAAGAAAATAAGGATGAACAGGAAAATAAAACAGGCATAGTCCCACCACGTTTTCTTTTTTACGGTAAGGAAATAGAAAAGCGGTACTGAGAACAACGCCGACAGGTATATTGCATTTATGAAATAGGTAGACAGCTCATGGTAAAAAAGCACATCTACATTTGCCGTCTGTACATACCTTACTACCGCCCTTCCTAAAAAGAAAACCCCTGCAAGCACCATGGCTACGCTGTAGTTCCTGAGGATATTATTTTTTCCCATCCTGATAAAGCTGCCATTAAAACAAAACGCAATGGGAATAAAAAGTAATGAGGCTTCTTTTGAAAGTGCTCTGAAAGTACTGTTGCAATCTATAGACCATAATAGTGATAATGCCATTAGCACATAGAGCAGCATGGGCAGCAATAATGATCTGTTAAAGAAGAAAGCATCCTTTTTTGCCGACAGCAGCGAGTACAGAACGAACAATACAATAGCAATGCTATTATACGCATATCCCAACGGCAGGGTAATGAGCACTGCCGATATGAAAAAAACCAATAGTTTTTTACCCGGAGAAAGCCCGATCCTTTTTAGCAAGGCATCGCTCGAAAAGTTGTAGATATTCCCCATTGATCTTATCCCAATTAAAATCTTTTTCTATAGCTTTAAAATTATTCTCTATCTTTTGGAGGTTACTGTCTTTTGACAATGCTGCAAGCAGCGCCGCAACCTCCTGCGGGTTGGCAAAATAGTAGGCATTGTCCTGTAGAACGCCTTTGTTAAAATTATTATTGTGTGCCGCGATGAGCGCTCGCGATGCCATGGCTTCGAGCAGTGACGGGTTAGTACCCCCTACCGAGTGGCCGTGGAAATATATTTTTGAATAATAGCGCAGGCTGTCCAAATGCTTTATATTATATATGCCGCCGGTGAACCTGATGTTCGGATAGTTTTTAAATTTTTCCTTAAGGTAGGCCCCGTATTTTGTCTCATGCTTACCTACCACCAGTATCGTGGTCGCGTCGTTACCCTCTGCTACTCCGCTCAGTACCATGTCCAGGTTATTCTCGGGCTCAAAACGCGCCATGATCATGTTGAAGTTGCCTTTTTGTACGTTATACATATCAAGGATACTTTCGTCCGGCGAATAAAACGGATGCGCGCCATAGGCGATGTAAGTGGAGTCTTTTTTATACTCGTCTTTCAGGAACGACTGGATCCCCAGCGAGTCGGCCACAAGGTAGTCACTGTGGTTTGCCGCGAGCTTTTCGGCATATTTAAGGAACTTGCGTACCGGTGCCGAATATTTGGAACGCTTCCATTCCAGTCCATCCATATTGGTTATCACTATGGCGTTCTTTGGCAAAAGGAAATGCCAAATAGAGCTACTGGTATACCCCAATTGTAGTATAATGTCGAAATTACGCCTGCGGATGTCTCGTATGCAGTTAAGGTCGTATATGAACTGTCCAAAAGTACCCACTTTATACTCGGGGTCATACTGGTGGAGTATATGTACACCATGGAACATTTTTTCCTGATAAGGGTGGTTGTGTGAGTTGTATACATACACCTCATGCCCCCTCTCATCAAGGTATACCGAGAAATATTCTGCAAATTGTTCAAAACCACCGTAATGGTTCGGGATGCCCCTGGTGCCGAGTATAGCTACTTTCATTGATCCGAGATTCCTTTCACTGCGCGCCAAAAATACATATAAATAGGATATGCCATCGAAAAAATGCGGCCATTTATGATATTAATCATCCCGCGTTAGCACTGTTTTGTTTATTTTTGCTTCATACAACAATATTGCTATGATCAATTTTGAATATATTGAGAACAATCTCAAAGAACTGCAGATAAAATATCTTACCGCACAGCCTTTTCCACACCTTATCATTGATGATTTTTGCGATACCGAAAAATTGCTGAGGGCGTATGACAGCATTCCTGAACTGAACAATAAAAGCCGGGATTATGCCTTTGCCAATAATAAGTTCGAGAAATCCAACTACAAGGAACTTTGCCCCGAATTGCTGGAGCTGTATAACGAATTGTCTTCTGAAAGGTTCAATAAGATTTTATCGTTCATTACCGCCAAAAAGATATTTGTAGATCCAAGGAACTTTGGCGGCGGGCTTCATCAGGGTAAGAAAAACAGCTTTTTGGACATGCACCTGGATTTCAACTACCACCCGCTGAACAAGAACTGGTACCGCGAACTCAACCTGCTCCTGTACCTCAACAAGGACTGGAAACCGGAATACAAAGGGCAACTAAAGATAAAAGACTTAAGGACCAACGAAGAGGCCGAGCTGGATGTGCCCTTCAACAGGCTTATCATACAGCAGTGCGCACCTTATACACTGCACGGCTATGACATGACCAATTTCCCCGAAGGCAAGTACAGGACATCTATAGCTACCTATGTTTTCCAGGTACATGAAAGGCACATCGAAACGCCACGTACTACCGACTGGTTCCCAAAAGAAGACGCTTCGGCCATAAAAAAGATATTTGCCAAAAACTATAACTTCCTGGTACAGACGAAGAATAAATTTTTTGGCAGCAGGACGGCGAAGAATCAGTAGCCTGACTTAAATTTTCCCCTGTATAGCCTTAGTAAAAGCGATCGCACATTGTTTCCATGTATACCTGGCCTTTACGGCCAGTTGTTTTTGTTGCCGGGACCCATTGTTCGCATGCTGTAATGCCATGATCATTTTATTTTTTAACTCCTGACAGTTATCCGGGTCAAAAAAATGATCTCCTATGAAGTCAAAATCAGCCATAGAGGTCCTATTAGAAGAAATGGTCGGGACATTGGCCGCAATGGCTTCCAGCGGCGGTATGCCGAAGCCTTCTGCGACAGAAGGATACACAAACAGCGCCGCCCCTCTTAGCAGGAGTAGCGCATCATCATTGTTAACCACGCCTTTGTTAATTACCTTTTTCTGAATTTCCGGCGAGAGGTTATTATAGTAGTCATCATACGCTTTGTTTTCAAAGGTTTTACCCCCTATGAATACCAAATGGCGGGTTGTGTATAATCCTGCCTCTACAAAAGCCCGGAGGAGCAGGTGCTGGTTTTTGCGGGGCTCCCAGCGGCTTGTATAGAGAATGTGATCCTGAAAGCCAAAACGCTGAAAAACCTCTTTTTTTATTTCTTCTTGGTCATACTCTTCAAAAAATTTCTCGGCAACACCATTTGGCGTTATAAATACATTGTCTACTCCCAAATGTTCTTTTATCTTTTGCCTGGAATATTCCGAAACTGTGAGCACTACATCAGAATATTTTGCACTCAGCCTATAAGTCCAATAACTCATGAACCTGTCAGATCTTGAGAAATATTCCGGAAAATCTTCAAAAAGCACATCATGTGTGGTAACGATATAACGGCAAAATTTAAGGGGAGGTACCCTGTACTGAAAGTGTGCCGCATCTATCTTATTTTTAAGTATCAGGCGCGGGGCATCCAGTAAAAGCCTCATCATACCGCCTTTGAACCTGTACTTCAGGTAAGTTACATTTTGATGTGAGCCAAATACTTTTTCAAGATGCGCCGGGTCGCTTGACGCAAGGTAAAAATGATGATCACCCTTAGCGATGAGTTCTTTATACAATCCTTCTATATAAGTTCTTGTGCCCTGATATTTCCCGTCAAAAACATGGCAGTCTGCAAAAATTCTTTTCATTTTAGCTTTATTCATATATTGCGCTGCCCTGTAAACGATCTACGTTGCTTTTATGTGAAAGGTATAAAGCCCCCCCAATTATGAAGATTATAATATCTTTGTTATTATAAAGACCTGATATCATTACCGTTGTCATCAGGAATATAAGACCGCCGGCAGATATTAGTATGTTCATCAGGTTATCTCTTTTATAAATGTAGGCATACCACCTCAAAAGCAAAAATAAATATATAGCCAACCCAATAACTCCCGTTTTGTAAAAGATGTAAATATAACCGTTATGCAGATCTGATATAAAGCGGATGCCTTTCTTCTCGCCTGTTATTGGCGCGTAAAATTTCAGGTCGACCAACGATCCGTGACCAGTACCAAAAATATATGATGAAGGGTTTTGATGCATGAGGTCCAGGGCACGCTTTGCTTCATACCCCCGCCAGTGGTCCCAAAGGTCCGCATGGTCCTCCCTGTCGATATTGAAGGTAAATATCTCTTCGGGCGCGTTTTTTATTTTATAAAGAAAGCCTTCAAATCCTTTTCCATCCCTTTTAATATTAGCACTAAATAAATAGGAATACAACAGTCCGGTCATCGTCAGTACTATCGCTATTACCTTAAGCCCTTTGGCTGTAACTTTAGTATAGCCTTTCATCGTAAGCCACATGATCCCCGCTATTACGAACATTGTCCTCGAAAAATACAAGAGCGATGATAACAGCATGATGGAAATAAATATTCTTTTATACCAGATATTTTTAAATACTTCACTGCCTTCATATTTTGGAAAATAAGCCAACAGGAATAAGCCGAAAAGCTCAAGAAAATTATCTTTGGTAAAAAACCTTATCACCTCAATTTTTCCAGACATAAAATTAGTTAAGAACAAAATTATGCAAAGATGGATAATGGCAGTTATGACCGAAGCCAGCACGATAGCCCTGGCAACCATTTTAAGATCGCCTATTCTCTTGAATAATGTGTATCCCAGCAGCAAGCCTGCTATTGGCTTAATAAAATGGAAGACATCTTTGTAAATATTAACCGCACTGTATAAATGTATTGCCGTGCCGGCAAAACCGATCAACATTATTAGCACCAATGAAGACAGGTGCTGATACATTTTACTTGAAAAACGAACCGGTTCAAGAAAGAAACAAAACCCCAATACACCCAGCTGAAAAAATATATTGACCCTGAAAGACTCAACATACAGCTGGCATATCGCTATAAGTATAAATAGCGTTGTGTAAACGGTTTTCTTTTCTATCCTTTTATCCATGCTTTAGCGGCCAAGCGCCCGTTTTACTTTTTTTATCAGCTTGTTAATGCCCAGTGCCGCCAGCGAAGTAATTTTCGTGAACCCCGCCATATTCTTTCTGATATACATTTCATGCCCAGCGACCACCAGGCTGTCCCTCGATCTGCTAAAGCCTACAAAATGTATATAGCTTAGGCCCGGCATAAAAACCCTCCTATATCCGGCGTTTGCCACTTTTTTACAAAGGTCAACGTCCTCCACATACATAAAATAATCTTTATCAAACCCGCCTACGGCATCGTATACTTTTTTGGGCATCAGCAGGAAAGAACCTCCCAACCAGTCTACATCATAATAGGGCTTTGTAAAATTTCCGCTCCTGAATTCACGGCCCATCATCAGGAACATATTCTTAAGCCGTATCATGTTGACTGGAGCCGGGAACTTGCCTGCGGCAACTATATAATTGCCGTTGCCATCAAGCATCCGTATCCCAAGGGCGCCAACAGATTCATCATTTCTCATAAACTCCAGCGCCGGCAAAAGGTGGTCCTGTACAATTGTATCGTTATTGATGAGCAGAAGGTACTTTCCATTCGCTGCCTCAACTGCAGCATTGTTGCCACGGCCGAAGCCAAGGTTCTCTGTGCTTTCTATAAGCCGTACTTCCTTAAAGTTTTGTTTTATATGATCGCAACTGCCATCTTTCGAATCATTATCAAGAACTATGATCTCAAAGTTGATCCCCGCCAGTTGAGCATATAATGATCCGAAACACCCATTCAGGTATTTCATGCCATTGTAGTTCACTATAATTACGGACAGTTCTATTGGTTGCATGCGGGTCTTTTATCCCTTTCCGGGTGATTTTGATATCAATTTAAGCAAATGTATAAAAACCGAGCTTCTTTTTAATGTACAAAACACACACAATGTTTATAACTACATTTGTTATAAGGCTTGCCCATGCTGACCCATTAATTCCATAATGTGGTATAAGTACTATATTGAGCAAAGCATTTATAAAAAAACATACCACGGTAATATTCCTGAATGTCCTGGCATTATCGGTCATATTGAGTATCTGGTCCACGTTGCCCATTGCCGCGCTGAAAAATACCCCGACAGCTACGATCATCATGGCTGTAACCCCCTGTGCGGCCTCCTGCCCGAACAGTGACATGATAAAAGGCGCAAATACCACCAAGATCCCTGTTATGCCCAATGAAAGCAAGGCCACCAGCCTGGTCGTGTTATTAATGATCTTTCGTAAACCCGTAAGGTCGCCACGTCCGTATAGTTCTGCCATTTTTGGCATCATAATGAGGTTGACCGACACAATGACCAAAAAACCGGCACTGCCGGCCTTAAAAGCATAATTATAAATGCCTACCTGCTTTTCATCGACCATAATACCGAGGATGATAAGGTCTGACCAGTTGAGCAGATACAGGAAAAGTCCGCTAAACATCATGGGCGAAGCTGTTTTTACCAACTCGCGGGACGACATTACTTTTTCGGTCCTTTCAGGCCTTAATTCAAATACCGTCAGGGCTTCTGTCAGTACCACCAGAAGTATGGATAAGGCGAAGGCCAAAAACACATAATGCCCGGTAAGGTCCATTTTATAGCACAGAAAAAGTAAGAGTATGAGCAACACATTGGGCAGCACGAACATGAACAGACTGTACCGGATAAAATTTTTTGTAGCGATAAAAAAATAAAGGAACAATTCATGAAATATAAACAATGGCAGCGAAATGGTAATGATAAGGAAGTAATTTACCAGCTTTTCATTACCAAATATCCGCACGGCAAAAAACTCGGCCTCCGCAAAAAAAATGAGTGCCGGTACCAGCGAAATGAGCAATGTTATGGTTAGCCCCTGGCGCAAAATTTTTTTTGCCTGCAAAACGTTGAGGCTGTTGCCGCCTACGATCTTTATCAGTGCGTTGGGTATACCTAATGCGAACAGCATACCTGCGGCCTGCGATATTGTAAATGCAAGCGAATAGCTGCCCCAGGTCTCTTCTCCAAAAAAATTCCCGATGAATGCCGATGAAAAAAATGCGGCGACCAGCCCGAAGATCCTGAAAAGAAAATTGATGCCAGATGAAGATACTATTTTTTTGAATTCAGAAGTCATTTTTCATTATGTTGCTCCTCCTGCCTTTTTCGCTTTCAGGAAATATTGCAGTGAGAAAAATTCCTCAAAAATACCGAATGTAAGGCTGTTTACCATTTTTGCGACCGACCTCCCTTTAAAATTCCTGATGGAACTTTCGGTATAAACCACCTTGAATCCGGACTTTTCCAAAAGCGCGACCATATTTTTTTTGCAGTAAAAACGCATATGCGTATAGTCAAAAAGGCCACTCTCTTCATACTCAAAATCGCCTTTTAAAAATATTTTTTTGAATGCCGAGTAGTGCCTTATGTTTGGCATACTTACCAATATCTCGCCATCTGGCGCAAGGTACTTATATACTTTGGCCAATACTTTTTTTGGCTCGATAAGATGCTCCAGTACATCGGGCAGCAGTATAATATCGAAATAACCCACAAATTCCGGGAAATCCAGCTCCTCGATGTTGCCAAAGATGAACCTGTCAAGCGGCTTATAGTTTTGCGGGTTCTCTGTATCTTCAAAAATGTCCACACCCACAGCTTCCGCAGCAATACCCTGCTGCTTTAAATAATACAGCGTTTCGCCATAGGCCGCGCCAATTTCGAGCACCTTAAGCCCTCTTTTTTCAGGGTTTAAAAGGTTAATAAGGTCGTGCCTTACATTGGCATAATAACTGGATGCTTTATCGCTGTAATTCATTTATAATTTTTATGCCTATTACTTTTTCAATTCCCTTAATGCCTGCATGAAAGTTGTATTTCCGTATAGGATGGGATCATAAACGTTTTGAAGTGGTACAGAAGTAAACGAAAGTGTTTTAAGGTCTACTTTAACATAGTCGGTTGCCTGGAAATACTTAAAAAAATCGGCGGCGCTCAACTCCATTTCTTTGTCTCCTTGCTTAATTATCAATTTAACGATGGTCATTTTATCCTGATCAGGATTTTGCCCCGGATCAAACCTGAGATTTCCTATCTGGGCGGAATCAGGCAGATTAAAGATTATTTCCTGGCTTTCCGGTTTTCCTTTAACATCAACCCTTACACTGTTTGCCGGCGGAAAATTCAATGATTCATCCTCCGTATAGAACAATTCAAATGTATCGTCTTTATTTACAACCATATCAAAAACTACCTGTACAGCAGGCTCTGTGTTATCTTGCTGGGAAGAAGGGTCGGATGTTTTATCTTCTTTTTTACATGCTGTTGCGACAGACAATAGTATAAATGCTAAAATGCAGTTTTTAAGTGTTTTCATTTTTAATGCTTGGTTTAATTTTAACTGTGTTCGCTATTGTATGGTTATATTCTTATTGGTTTGCATTAAGGAAGTCCTCCCTTTTTTGGAATTTTTAAGCAATATACCTAGTGTGTATTTTCCTTTTTTCAAATCCTTACTATCTATAGTGACCGTAAAGCCCGAATTGTCATACCTGTATTTGTTTTTATGTGCTGCAGTTACATCCTGCCTTATAACTTTTTTTACCGGTACTGCAAAAGTAAGCTCTTTCTGCATAAACACAACCTGTATTTCATTATCATCTGAATGACTGTCTTCAAATGCCGACCATCCGCTTATTTTTATATCTTTCTTCGTTTGTACCAACTCATCGATGTTGCCCATTTGCTTTTGCAGGACAGGACGTTCTTCCAAACGCACCGGCTTTTTATGCTTTTCAACTTTACCCAGGTCTCCAAGGTCTACAAATGTCCATTTGTCACCCGGTTCTTTGATTGCTACACCAATCGTATATTCACCTTTTACAATATCCGTTGTAAAAATCGAGGCCTTAAAACCTGAGCTTTCCAGATTTTCTTTTTTGTATGCCGATGCAAGATCTGTTCTTGCAACCTGTGTTGCATTTGCTATGTAGGTTTTATTATTGTCAGATACTGTAATATATAATGAATCTCCCTTATTATTCGATTTACTTTCTATGAATGCCCATCCTTCAATACGAAAGAAGTTATCTTTTACTGAAAGATTCTCTACATTAAATAGTACTTTGCCGGTATCGGATTCCGGTTTATCAATAATTTTCAGGAATTTGGTGCCAGAGTATATATTTTTTACAGAATCCAATTTCTTTTGGGCTATAGCATCTCTTCTGAACCTGGCTCCCACTCCTTTTTTCTTATGGTATAAAAGATAGTAACCGTCAAGGTAATCCAGCTGCATGGCATTTTGGTTAATAACCGAAGAAAAGTCGGACAGATGCTGTGGAGTAGTAATATAAAGTTCATTATCCAGTAGTTCAGAATTGCCAATTGCGGCAGTAAGCGAGTCTGTATATGTCTTGTTGGCCCTGACGTTTTCCCTGCCTACATAACCCATGCTTATTTGTTTATGATTTTTTACTGCGAGATAGCATAGATCCTGATAAGCCATCGGTTTAAGCAAATGATTGTCAAATGGCGGAAATGTTATCATCCTTTCATAATGCGGAATTATCGTATTCCATTGTGCTTCATCAAGCGGCGTATCATAACCTCCATATTTAAGATCCCGAAAAGTATAAATATTCTTTACATCATAAAACTGCAGTACCAGCAGAACTGCCATAATTGTGGCCTTTGCCCAATCCGGAAACCTACTCTTGACAAAAACAAGAATAACGAAAACAAAAATAACATAATAAAACACCCAGATAAACCTACCGGATGACCTGAAAGTATTCCCTATCTTCATCATGATGTCAGGAAGCGGGATTTCCAATAGTACCTTATCTCCATAAGTTACCTTGTGGGTAATGGCAAATAGCGTCATGGCCAGCGTAAGCAAAAAAAGCGGCAAAAGCCTGGTGCTGCTTTTTATAAATTTCAAAACTTTGCCTGTAGCTACAAAATATATTACAGATAGCAAAATAAGTATCATAAGGCCAATTCCCAAATATAAATACCCTTCGTACTGCATTGGATTTTCCCATGGCATTTGCGGGAAAAAAACCGCGAAACCGCCTCCGTTAATAAAAGAATTTAAATTGAATGCATATAGCCCGTAGCTGTTTTGCACTTCAAGATCAGTATCAGCGCCAAAACCGACCATACCTACTATATACCATAAAATCAGGCTTCCAAATACGGCAATGCCTGCATAAAGCAATGCTTTTTTTAGTGTAAGTACTTTATCGTAAAACCAATGTTTAAATGGAAGGATCAAACTGAACCCTACAACCATCAGCCACATATATGGGCTCAATAAAGCGATTGAAAGCGTAAGGAGTATTTGGCTTCGGTTAATTTTGAATACATTAGCCTGTGTTGCAGGCTTAAGGTAATAGTATATAGATGCAAGTATAAATCCATGTGCGCACAATGGTGGATGCATTCCCCTATAGATCATGATAGGATTGCATGCAATAAATAATACAGCCAGGATAACGTATATTGCCTTAACCTTGTAAAGTTCCATTATCCTTATAGTAAAATGAGCCGCCATCAAATGGCAAAATAATAGCCATGCACCTAAATACTGGAAATCATCCGGTAAAATGCCGGAAAAGGGCTTCAGCAATAAAGCCGGAAGTACCATCGAATCGGTAAAGCCAATGTTAGTCCCCGATGGATAATTGTAATTGTCCATTGCCCCTAATGGAAAAGTCCATGGGGCATCTCTGTAAAACGCCCATCCTAAATAATGAGTGCCCCAATCGTGCCGGATTTCCATCAACCACCTGATATTTGTAGGAACAACAATATCGAGCCCATAGCTGATCTGGAAGACTATCAGAACCAAAAATATAGCTATGTAATATAACTTATTCTTATACATTTATACACTAGTTATTTACGTTTAAAATCTCCCCTTGAAAAATATTTTTCCACAAAGCAATACATCAGGATAAAAAAATAGCGACTACCCATTTCTTTTATCTTGAGCTTAGATACTCCATACTTTCTGTTAGTCCAGGAGTTAGGCACTACGGTAAAACTGTAGCCCCTGATGATAGCCTTGAGTGGAAGCTCAATAGTCAGGTTAAAATGTGGTGCCAGTATGGGCTTTACCCCTTCGATCACTTCTTTTTTATAGAGCTTGAAAGCATTGGTGGTATCATTATACTTTATACCCATTACCATCCTTATGATAAAGTTGGCCATCCTGTTGATGATCTTTTTCACGAACGGATAATCTATTAGCTTTCCCCCTTTCATAAATCTGCTCCCGAAGACACAGTCATAATTGCCTTCAAGCATGGTTGTGTAAAACCGTATCAGGTCATACGGAGAGTCCGAAAGGTCGGCCATCATAACCGCCACGCAGTCGCCCGAAAAGCGTTCCAGCCCATAGCGCACGGCATACCCAAAACCATTCGGGCCCGGGTTGGTTTCATATTTGACCGCCGGAAACCGCTGTGCCAGGCTTTCGAGCACCTGTAGCGTATTATCTTTTGAGTTGTCATTAACTATGAATATCTCGTGCTCTATGTTCACCTTTTCAAAGGCTGCCTCGATCCCCTCGATGGTCTCAATGATCGACTCTTCCTCATTATAGGCCGGTATTACTATGCTCAGCTTCATTATGCATTTCTGTTTTCGTACACGATCTCGTAAAAATCCCCAAAGCCGTGCTTTATTTTTGCGGCTTCGGCAAACCCGTTTGCTTCAAGCAGAGCGGCTATTTCGTCCTGATTGCCGGAATTAAGGTACATATCGTCGTTGTGGCTCTCTATCTGTATAAAGCGTACGGGCCATTTTGTACGGTTGCCGTTATGGAAAAGCCCCTGCAATGCCTGCAGCTCGTGCCCTTCCACATCAATTTTCAATACATCAAACAATAGATCCCTGTGCTCATCTAGGAATAGGCTAAGTGTAGTAACATCTACCTCATAGCGGGCCGAAATGATGTCCTGTGCCGAAACCCCAAGTACACTCGCCTTTTTCTTCAAATATTCCGATTCAAAGTTAAGTGCTTCAAAGGTAGAGGTTTCGTCCATTATGTTTTCCTGGAATACCAGACTGCCCTCACTGCTGCTTATGCCTTTATTAAAAACCTGAATTGCGGCATTGCCTCTATACTTTTCAATAAGTTTATTGTACAGCTTTTTGTTAGGCTCAAAGCCAAACACCCTTGCCCCGTTGTCTATCTTTCTGAAAAAATCGATGCTTTGGCCCTTGTTGGATCCCACATCGATAATGTTTACAGGCCTGCTCTGTAGTGCGGCGGCGTAAAATTTTTTCAGTTTCGGATAAAAAATGAGCCTTTCATTAATATCTATTATCCTCTGGATGATCTTTGTCCTGAGCCGCATTCCTTTTTATTTTGCTTTTTATTTTGCGGATTACCGCTTCGACATGTTCTCGTATATCTGCATGAGTATGTCGTTAATGTTGTACTTCCAGGTCCAGTCCGGGTAATGTGCCTTAAATTTAGACACGTCGCTTATCCACCATATATGGTCGCCTATGCGGTTGGTTTCAGAGTATTCGTAGTTCATGGGCTTACCGGTAATGGCTTCGCACATCTCTATCGCTTCGGCCATAGAGCAGTTGCTGTGTCTGCCGCCACCTGCATTGTATACTTCGCCCGCACGCGGGTTTTGATAAAAATGCCAAAACATATTCACCAGGTCCCAACTGTGTATGTTATCCCTTACCTGCTTGCCTTTATAACCAAACACAGTATATTTATCTCCGGTAATCGCGCATTTCATTAAATAGGACAGGAAGCCGTGCAGTTGCGTACCCGAATGGTTAGGCCCGGTAAGGCACCCTCCTCGAAACACGCCCGTTTTAATCCCAAAGTACTGTCCGTATTCCTGCACCAGCACATCGGCCGCCACTTTAGACGCGCCAAAGAGTGAATGTTTCGTTTGGTCTATGCTCATGTGCTCATCAATGCCTTCTTTATAGTACGCATGCATTTCGTCAATCTCCCAGCGCTTTTCTTTTTCAACCAGTGGCAGGAAGTTGGGCGTGTCGCCATATACCTTGTTGGTCGATGTAAATATAAACACTGCTTCAGGGCAATGTTTCCTTGTCATTTCGAGCAGGTTCAGCGTTCCGTTGGCATTCACGGTAAAATCCATTATAGGGTCGTTGGCCGCCCAGTCATGGCTTGGCTGTGCCGCCGTGTGCACTACGAGTTTTATATCAGTGCCGTACTGCGAGAACAGTTTTTGCAAGGCATCGTTATCGCGAATGTCTATGGCATGGTGCTCAAAGTTCGCCACATTATCCACCAGCCTTTTTGTATTCCATTCGGTAGAGGCATTCTCACCAAAGAAAACCTGGCGCATGTTGTTGTCTATGCCTATGACCTTATCAAATTTTGAAGCGAAAAACATTACCGATTCGCTTCCTATCAATCCGGACGAGCCAGTTACTATACAAATATCCATTATTCTATTTAAGTATTATTTCAAGCTGTTGCTCGTTTTCTTTTATCCAATTATAAATATCTGCAAACACCGTTTCCACACTCCTTTTTGGCACCCAGCCAGTAGCTGCAGTAATGGCGGTGTTATCGGTAATATACATTCTCAGGTCAGCCGGGCGTGTCTCCTTTTCAGAGGCAATGGCTATTTTGTTGCCTGTTATCTTTTCACATATTGCCGTCATTTCAAGCAATGAGGCGCTGTTCTCCAGCCCGCCCCCGGCATTGAATATAGTTCCTTCAAATTTTTCAATATCATGAATCTGAAGGTCAATGAGGTCTATAAGGTCATCCACATGCAGTATATCCCTTACCTGCTTGCCGGTACCGCCGTAGCCTATGTATTTGAGCGATTGTTTCCAGTAGTGCTTTGCCATCCACAGGGTAACGACACCTTGGTCAGTCTTGCCCATCTGGCGCGGCCCAGCTATTACGCCAAAACGTGTTATTGCTGCCTTTAGCCCATAAAATGCTGCATATTCCTGTATAAACAGTTCCGATGAGAGCTTGGTCGTACCATAAAAAGAGCGCGCCCCTCCAAGGTTCAGTTTTTCAGATATCCCTTGTCCGGACAGTCCAGGTTCATTCTGCCCTGCGGCCAATGAGAAGCGTGTAGCCTCTTCTGTAAATGCGGCTTTCTCAATGGTTTCAATTGGATACACCCTGCTAGTAGAAAGGAATACCAGCTTCGCCTTGTGTTTAAGGCAGGCGTTAAAGCAGTATATCGACCCAAAAAGGTTGTTGTTAATTACATAAGTAGGGTCCGAATCCAGCCCGGCCATTACCGATGGCTCTGCAGATGCTTCAACAAGTACATCAAAAGCGCCAACGGAGGCAATGTCTTCAGCGTTACGTATGTCGCCATGTATGAATTCTATCCCGGCATTTCGCAAATCGGCCAGGTTAAGTTCCGATCCACGCCTTTTCAGGTTATCAAAAGCGATAATGCCATAGGAAGGGTATTTCTTCTTCAGGCTTATGCCCAATGATGATCCCACAAATCCTGCACCGCCTGTTATAAGTATTTTCATTGTTTTGCTGTGTTATCGGCTAATGACTGCTGCCAGTCTTTTATCTCCAGCCCAAAGACCTTTTTGATCTTGCTTTTATCCATAACACTATATTCCGGCCTTTTGGCAGGCGTAGGATAAGCGCTTGTAGGAATTGGGCGTAAATCTATGGTAATATTGTTTACCTCAAATATTTTTTTTGCAAAATCATACCATGTAGCTTCACCTTCATTACTGTAATGGTAAATGCCATACTCCTTCACGCCGCTAAGTATCATTTTTATCAAAGCATCGGCAAGGTCGTTGGCATTGGTGGGTGTGCCTTTTTGGTCGTCCACCACACCCAGGCTGTCGCGCTCACCAGCCAGGCGTATCATGGTTTTCATGAAGTTATTGCCGTATTCCGAATACAGCCATGATGTCCTTACAATAAAATGTTCAGGAAGTAGGTTTTGTATCTCCAGCTCCCCCTGAAGCTTGGTCAGGCCATATACTCCTTGAGGATCGGTTTGATCCATTTCAGTATATGGGGACATTTTTTGCCCGTCAAACACAAAATCGGTAGAAATATGCAGCAATGTTGTGCCGTGTTCCTTGCAAATCTCGGCCAGGTTCTTAGCCCCTGCCACATTGATGGTGTGCGCTTTTTCAGGTTCGCTTTCGGCTTTGTCCACAGCGGTATAGGCCGCGGCATTAATGCAAAAATCAGGCTGTATTTTGCCAAATGTTAATCTCAGGCTGTCAACATCAGTAATGTCTGCCTCCTGCGAGCCTGCAAAATAAAACTGCAGGTCCTCATGCTTTGGTGCAAGGGCCTGCAATGCCTGCCCCAGTTGGCCATTAGCGCCTGTTACCAATACTACCATACCGCCCTGCTGTTTTCGAGAGCTGGTAAAACAGTATCTTTTTCCGAAATGGTAAACTCGCCTTCGGCCAAGCCCCAATCAATGCCTATCGTTGGGTCACTATATATGATCCCGCCTTCAGATTCTTTATTATAAAAGTTGTCACACTTGTAAAAGAAGGTCGCTGTTTCGCTCATCACCAAAAAGCCATGGGCAAATCCCCTTGGCACGAACAACTGCCTTTGGTTCCCGCCCGAAAGCAATACCGCAACATGCTGTCCGTAAGTTTCAGACCCCGGCCTTATGTCTACTGCCACGTCCAGCACCTCGCCCTGCAGCACGCGCACCAGCTTGGCCTGAGCATGTCCACCTGTTTGGTAATGCAGGCCGCGCAATACGCCTTTGGTCGAAAAAGACTGGTTGTCCTGTACAAAATGTACGCGCTGGCCAATACCAGCTTCAAACTTATTCTCGTTGAAGCTTTCCATAAAGTAGCCCCTGCCATCGTTAATGATAGTGGGATCGAGTATAAAGCAGCCTTCCAGCTTGGTGGGTGTAAAGGTCATCTTATGATATTAAGCTTAATAAATGCTTACCGTAGCCACTTTTCAGCAACGGCTGTGCAAGGTTTTTCAATTCTTCAGCGGTAATAAAGCCCATGTTATAGGCAGCCTCTTCTATGGCCCCTATTTTAAGTCCCTGGCGCTCCTCAATGACCTGTACGAATTGCCCTGCCTGCATCAGGGAATTAAAGGTACCCGTGTCAAGCCATGCCGTGCCACGGTCCAATATGCTTACCTTGAGCTTTCCGCGGTTCAGGTATTCCCTGTTCACATCGGTGATCTCCAACTCGCCGCGATGGCTTGGCACTATATTGGCGGCGATCTCCACCACATCATTGTCGTAAAAATAAATGCCCGGCACCGCATAATTCGATTTCGGCTGCTCAGGCTTCTCTTCTATCGAAAGTACTTTGCCATTTGGGTCAAACTCCACTACGCCATAACGCTCAGGGTCATGCACATGATACGCATATATAATGCCTCCCTCGGGGTCGTTGTTGGATCGCAGCAGCGAAGATAGTCCAGTACCGTAAAATATGTTATCGCCCAGTATCAGGGCTACTTTATCGTTCCCAATAAACTCTTTACCAATGATGAATGCCTCAGCCAATCCGTTAGGGTGTTCCTGTACGGCATATTCAAAGCGGCACCCCAGCCTGCTCCCGTCGCCCAGCAATTGCCTGAACAATGGGAGGTCATGCGGCGTAGAAATTATGAGTATTTCCCTTATCCCGCTCCACAACAATGTAGACAGCGGATAATATATCATGGGTTTGTCGTATATCGGCATCAGCTGCTTGCTTACCGCCAGCGTTAACGGGTGCAGCCTCGTGCCCGATCCTCCTGCGAGTATGATTCCCTTCATTGCTTTTTAGCTTAGTTTTTCCAAATACCACTCAATGGTCTTCACGATGCCGGTCTCAAAGTTCTCATTGGCCTTCCAGCCCAGTTCGGTCTCTATTTTTGTAGCGTCGATGGCATAGCGCATGTCGTGCCCGGGCCTGTCCTGTACAAACGCTATCTGGTCGCTGTAGCTGCCTGTGGCCTTTGGTTTCATTTTGTCCATGAGCACACATATCGTGTTGGCTATGTACAGGTTGTTGCGCTCGTTCCTCCCGCCTATGTTGTAGGTTTCGCCTGCCCTGCCTTTTTTGTACACCAGCTCAATGCCCGTGCAATGGTCAAGCACATACAGCCAGTCGCGCACATTTTCGCCCTTGCCGTAAATAGGGATATTCTCCCCGGCCAGTGCCTTCCTGATGATGGTAGGTATAAGCTTTTCTATATGCTGCTTAGGACCGTAGTTATTGGAACAGTTGGTGGTTACCACGTTCATTCCGTAAGTGTGGAAGTAGCTGCGCACCACCATGTCGCTCGATGCCTTGCTGGCACTATACGGACTGTTGGGCGCATAAGGGGTTTCCTCTGTAAAAAGGCCTTCTGCCCCCAGTGTGCCATACACCTCATCGGTTGATATATGATGAAAACGGCAATCTTCATAGCCGTCCCTGTACTGTTGCGGAGCGCTCATCCAGTGGTTCCTGGCGGCATCCAGCAGGTTGAACGTACCCAGTACATTGGTACGGATAAATGCTTCCGGCCCTGATATGGAATTATCCACGTGTGACTCGGCAGCGAAGTGTATCACGCCCTTAAAGTCATACTTGGTAAACAACCCGTTCACAAAGTCCCTGTCGCAAATGTCGCCTTCAACAAATCTATAATTTTCGGCATCCTCGATCTCTGTAAGATTGTCCAGCGTACCTGCATAAGTAAGCTTGTCCAGGTTCACTACAAAGTATTCCGGGTTATTGGCCAGGAAATGTATAATGAAGTTTGACCCGATAAAGCCTGCGCCACCGGTTATTAAAAGTGGTGTTCTCATTCCGTAATAACAATTTTTCTTTTTTCTGTCTGGCTTTTATAATAAGACCTTAGCATCATAACGATCACAAAGAACATAAAGAATAAGGCGGGGATCACAAACTTCATCCTGCCCGCTACAGCACTTTTGCTCTTTTCATTAAGCATCAAGCCACGCTCTTTGATCACATCTGTGTAATCAGCCTTGTTCAATCGCAACCTCCCCTGTTCCATAACAAGCATGTTCTTAAAATGCATCATATCGGCTACATTCGTTGTCTCGCTATAATATACTGAGCTTCCCGAAGGTTTCCTGTTGGCATCGGTCAGGTAATTAATTACCTTATCGACCTGTTTTATGGCAGAGTCATTTGATACCAGTTTGAGGTTTACATTATTAATATATTCTGCCTGCCTCTGTTTAAAATAGGGGTTCGAATTGAGATAGGCCATGACAGGATCAACAATATCCGATCGTTTTGCCTTGTCTTTTGAAGTAATGGTGAGTAGGTGGTTCTCATAGTTCTTACTGGTGGTAGGATCTTTAAGCACATCTTCCATACTGCCGTTCTCGGCTATAAGCTCAAATACCGAAAGTTTCCTGTCCCTGTCATCTTTTTGCTCATTTTCATTTTTATTCATGAAATTGTAGATGTCGACAACAGGCTCGATCTCGATCTTGGCGATCTGCCTTGGATGCATTATGCCAATACCTTTCAGGAATAGTGTATCACGCTCTCTTATCTTCACGTTAACCTCCTCAACAGCTTCATACAGGTAATCCACACTTTCAAAATTGGGATGTACAATGATCTTTTGCGAATACGCTTTCGGCCCGTTGTCCATATAAAAACCCAGTGCCGCGCCAATGATCACAATGACCGCAACGACTATTATATTACGCTTTACGAATAATATCCAGTCAAAAAATGAGTCGTTAACTCGTGTAAAATAGCCTTTTACTTTTGCCGATACCTGCGCCAGGTCGATCTCGGTGTTCGGATCGTTATGGTTGGGGTTTGCCATAATTTATTTTATATTGAATATTTGTTCCAAGATCTTGATCGTGATCAGGTAAGTAGGCTTCACACCTGTAGTTCCCAATCCCCCCGAAGCCAGCGTACTGCCGGTCTCCAACGGGTTGTCCGATGCGTAATAGGCATAGCGCACTTTTACGTCAGGATTGATGCTCTTGCGTATTTTTGATGCCGACTGTATCGCCTTTTGGTAATATGCACCTTCCATTTCCAGGCCTATAACGCCCCAGGTAGACTGGTTGAAAAACTTGAGCAGGTCCTTATTTTGCAGCGATGTGCCCAGTACCGTGACCATAGGCCCTGAATATACCGGAATGCCCTCGCCTTCGAACATGGCGCCTGTAAGCTCGTTCTCAAAAGGATAATTGTCGCCCGTACCCTCGTTAATGTGTGCCGAAGGTATCATGATATCACCTTTGTTGCCTTCCAGGATGCCGGCTTTACCCATGATGGATACCGACTCTACATTAACCAGTGTGCGGAGGTCGCCTTCACGGAATGGTTTCAGCAGTTCATCGATGGTCTCATAGGCCTGTTCGCCAAACGCATAGTCCATTACCACGATAACGGGCATGTCCTTGGCAAGCTTTGCGCCCGGGAACGCCGATTTGGCAAAGTCTATTTTGGCGGTATCGAATATCTGCACGTCAATGTTGGTGCCCGATGTGTCGGGCATCGCGATCATGCCGCTCTTCAGGGCCAGTTCCTCTACTTTGCCTCGCATGGCACCGTTGCCTGATTTACTCAGCTCTTCGTAAATAAAGTACTCGTCCTTATCCTTAAATTTGGTTTTGAACATCGGTACGGCAAAGAGCGAATTCATCACACTGTGCATGTTGGCACTTATGATGTGTATAGGCCTTTCCAGCAATCCGTTCTGCTTGAGCACATTTTTAATATTGTTAGCCCATATCTCACCATGAATGTGGTGGCCCAGCCTTTCGCGGAGTATGGGGCTAAAGGTAATGGTGCGCTTTGGCCCGCCCATGGCTTCCTCAATGGCAAGCCTGCCCAGGTGGTAGATCACGTGGAGGAACCTGTCGGGCGATGTAGGCGTAGCAAAGGCATCATAAATATCAATGATCTCGGCAAAGGTCCTGCCCAGTACGTTCGACACGTGCGATATGGCTTTTTCGCGCTCTTCCAGCGTCAGTTTCTTTTCCTGGCTTATGGCCTGCTCCAGCTTAACCCAGTCGCGGGCTATTTCGCCGTTATCGTCTACAAGCACCCTGTCCTTGATCTTATGCGATTCGATGAAGATAAAGGTAAGGTGCGTCATGATGTCATAAATGTCCGATCGGCCGCGGGTGATCTCAACGTTCATCTGCTCATCGTCTATGCGGTAGCAGTTGCGCCTCCTTTTTGGCGGAACTATGGCTTTAAAGTGCGATTTTGAATATCCCTCATCTGAAGTAAGGTTGATGAATCGGCACTCTTCAATTCCTACGGGTAAGCGTTCTATAACGTATAACAGCCCATCCAGTTCGGCTTTTTCCTCGGCTATGGAACCGTAAATTTCCGGGCGAAGGGACAATAGTGCTTCTCTTAATGTATCGCCCGATATGCCCATTGGCTTATAAAAACCCCTGTTAAACAGGTGGCGCATGGTTATGTACAACCGCTCAATGGCCGCGGACGATTCCTGTGCCCTGGAGCGTGTTATGTTTTTGATCGATTGCATTTTGTTTGTTTTGTGGCAAATGTATTGATTTTATTTTTAGTGGAATTACTCCCATCATGTTGTCTTAATTGATCTGACACACGCCGAAACACTATTTCAAATTCTCCAGCACCTCAACGATCTTCCTGTCATTGCTCAGCCTTGGCAGCTTGTTCTGACCGCCCAACTTGCCAATGGACCTCATATATTCCTTAAAGCCGTCCTTTCCTACCGGGGTAATGATCAGCGTGCGCAGCACCTTCCCTACTATCAGGTCGTCGTAATACACATTCTGCTTCCGCATGGCGGTGTCTATCTTCAGGGCAAAGGCGTCTTTATCCGCCGGTTCCTGCTCAAACTCAATGAACCATTCGTGGTACGGCAACCCTTCTCCCGGCGTTATCTGCGGGGCTACGGTAAACTCATTCACGCTCACATCCGTTCCTTCCATAGCCTCTTTCAGGGCGCTTTCCACTTCCTTGCCAATGACGTGCTCGCCAAATGCCGAGATGTAGTGCTTTATCCTTCCGGTCACAATAACGCGGTAAGGGCTCAGTGAAGTGAACGCAACGGTATCGCCAATATTGTAGGCCCATAGCCCGGCATTGGTAGAAATGATCAAAACATAATTTACGCCAAGCTCCACTTCGCCGATAGTGTAGCGCCTTGGGTTTTCTGTAAAGAACTCATCCGCTTTTATAAATTCGTAGAATATACCGGCGTTGAGTAGCAGCAGCATACCGTTTTCCTTTTGTGAATCCTGGTAGGCAAAAAAGCCTTCGGAGGCGGGGAACAGCTCAATGCTGTCGACCTTACGGCCAATGAGGCCCTCAAACTTCGCCCGATAGGGTTCGTAATTTACCCCACCATATATAAAGAGGTTAAAATTCTTAAAGATGTCGCCAACTTTTCTTCCCTCTTTCTGCTGCAATTTTTCAAAATACATCTGCACCCACGACGGTATGCCCGATATTACCTGCATGTCTTCATTATAAGTCTCCTGCACAATGGCGTCTACCTTGGTTTCCCAATCGTCAATAATGTTGATCTCCCAGCTCGGCATGCGGTTCTTTTGAAGGTAGGCCGGAACATAGTGTGCGACAATTCCCGAGAGGCGGCCCAACTTTATGCCGTGCTTCTCGTCCAGTTCGGGGCTGCCCTGCAGAAAGATCATTTTGCCGTCCACAAAGTCTGCTTTGCCCGTCTCGTGTATGTAGGCCAGTATGGCATTTCGCGCAGCCTGTATATGATAAGGCATGCTCTCTTTCGTCAGCGGAATGTATTTCGCACCAGATGTTGTACCCGATGTCTTGGCAAAATAAAGCGGTTTGCCCGGCCACAGCACACCTTCCTCCCCTTTCACTACACGGTCTACATAGTTTTTCAGGGCTTCGTAGTCGCGCACGGGTACTTTGGCAGCAAAATCTGCAAAGGATGTTATGCTTCCAAAATCGTGGTCTTTGCCAAAAGCTGTATTCGATGCCTTCGCTATGAGTTCGCTAAAAACCTTTTGCTGGGTTTCCACGGGGCTGCCTGCCCATTTTTGGGTCTTGTTGTGGATGATGCCTGCGAATATTTTTGCTGCAAAGGATTTTATGGACATTTCTTATTTCAGATTGTAGAATTCAGAATTCAGATTTACATAGTCTCGAATTTCTCTTTTATCGCCTTCTCAGTACCTTTAAAAAGATAGAACACCATTGCCGCCAGCAGTGCAATACCGATCCAAAACTTTACATCGGGTGACACCGGGACAAAATAACCCAACAGTGAGATCACGACCATAAAAGATGCGCCTTTTATCATTCGCATGGTAGAATACCGCTGTGCAAAATCCCAGCGTTCCTGTGATCTCATCGACGATGCGGTACGGTAACCATAAAGCGGATTGATCTTTTTTGGTGGAAAACAGTAGGTGACCATTGCCGCGATAAGGAAGATCACACCACATAGCAATGATACCGCAAACGAGTTGGTAAAAATTTCTTCCATATTATTCAAAATCTATAAATTGTGTAGGGTTTATCGGGTAGCCGTCCTTCCAGAGCTCAAAATGCAGGTGTACTCCCGTGGATTGTACACCCGTGGATCCAGCCAGTGCGATCACCTCGCCCGACTTCACGATATCCCCCTGCTCCTTGGTAAGCGATGCCGCGTGCTTGTATACCGAAAGGATCCCGTCGTTGTGGCGCAGCACGACCACGTTACCATTAGTAGGTGTCCAGTCGGCCAGGATAACCGTTCCTGCCGCAATTGCTTTTATGGGCGTATCTTTGGCAAGCGCAACATCTACCGCAAAGTGTTTGGCTTTGGCATTATAGTTCTCTGTAATGTGCCCTTTTACCGGTGCGAACAGCACCAGGCCTACTTTAGGCTCAGCCGATTCGAACAGGTTGTACTTATCTTCCTTTGCGACCTCCTCGCGTAGCTTCAGGTCGGCTTTGGAGGGCTGCATCTCTTCGTCGGTAAGGGCAGGTTGGTCTCCGGGCACAATGGAGTCGCGGCTTAGTTTGGTATGGTCAAGGTCGCCTGTAAGCACCTTTTTTATCGAAGCCAGGTAAGCACTGTTCTCGTTGATCACTTTTTGCAGCGAATCGGAGCGAAGGGCGTTCTCCGTGGCTTCACGCTTCAGTTTGGTCGACGCATAGCCGGGAATGTACTCCCGCAGGGGTGTAAAGGCAATGATATAAGTTGTAAGGGCGATCATTACGATGCTCACCGATGTCAGCACCACAAAAACGTTCATGAGGTTAAGCCTCAGCGAGAACAGCTCTTCAAAAGAGTCTTCGTTAAGTATCACCAGGCGGTTCTTGGTGAACAGCCTTTTCCTGATCAATTGCCTTTTGAGCCTTTTTGCCGACATAACAACCGTTTAATTCACAAATATAGTAATATGGATCTAGCCACCAATCCCGTAAATTCTACAATTTCGGCCAATCGCTTTCAAACCTGTTGTGATCATTAGGTTTTATAACGTAGTACCAAATTTAATTTTACGAAAACCAAAAACAAAAATTTAGCGTAAATAGTTTTTGTAATGCATTTTATATATAACTTTGTGGGATAATTAAAACTTGTTGTCATGGGAAAATTTGGTTTAACAGAGATCCTTGTCATATTGGTGATCGTAGTGTTGCTGTTCGGGGGTAAAAAGATCCCTGAGCTTATGAAAGGGCTGGGTACCGGTATCAAGGAATTCAAGAACGCTGCAAAAGACGGAGAACAGCCTGCTACTTCTAAGAAGCCTACGCAGGAAGAAAATAAACTGTAATTACCGAAAGGTCATTATAACAAAACCCCCTCTGAATAATTATTCAGAGGGGGTTTTTATTGTCTCGTGGCAGCAATACTAATACTCTTTTCCGATGCTGTCAAATTCGGTATTCTTATTATAAACATACTGAATAGACTTGTCGAAAGCCAGGATAGGGTAGAAGATCATACCCAAAAATAGCAGACCAACTGTAAAACCGGCATCCTTGCCAAAAGCTTTAGAAAGCTGGTTGACCATCATGATAGCAAAAACAATGTTCGCAATAGGGATAATAAGCATTAATATCCACCACCAGGGCTTCCTGATGATCTGCAATAAAACTATAATGTTGTAAATTGGGATGAGCGACGCCCATCCGGGTTTCCCCGCTTTCTCATAAATTTTCCATTGCGCTATTATCATAACTATCATGATAGCCAACGCAAATAAAATGATCCCAAGTCCTAATCCTAACATGTTAAAAGTTTGTTAATGGTTAAGTTACGAATATATACATTTTTGAAATACAACCAAATGCAATATCTCATTTTCCCTATTTCGTAATAAAACCTGATAAATAACTGTTTTAAATATATAATTGTCAAGAATACCTGACAATACAAAGGCCGACATTGCATAATACAGACTTTTTCGTCTTATCGTTTAGTTGATGATCATCGTCAGCGCCACTCTTTTCCTGTCCTCATCTACCTCAACTACTTTTACGGTTACGTGCTGGTGCAGCTTCACCACTTCGTTTACATCGCTTACAAAGCCCTGTTTGAGCTGTGAGATGTGTACCAGCCCGCTTTCCTTAATGCCGACATCTACAAAGCAGCCAAAGTTGGTAATGTTGTTCACAATGCCCGGCAGTACCATTCCTGTGCGGAGGTCTTTCATGGTTTTTACATTGGGGTCGAACTCAAAAACCTTTGCCGACTTGCGCGGGTCGAGGCCCGGTTTTTCTAGTTCTTTCAGTATGTCTTTTAATCCTAAAACGCCTATGTCTCCTGTAATGTAGCTGTCTACGGGGACTTTGGCAATGGCCTCTTTGTTCGATACCAGGTCAGCCGTTTTTAGTTTCAGGTCTTTGGCCATTTTTTCGACGATAGGGTAGGCCTCGGGGTGCACCGCCGAATTATCCAGCGGATTTTTCGCATTCGGGATGCGGATGAACGCCGCCGCCTGCTGGTAGGCCTTTTCGCCCAGCCTTGGCACTTTCTTCAGCTGCCTGCGGTCTTCGAACGGGCCCTTCTCCGCACGGTAGGCCACAATGTTCTCGGCCAGCTTCTCGCCAATGCCCGACACATAGCCAAGCAGCGACTTGCTTGCCGTATTGATGTTCACTCCTACCGAGTTCACGCAGCGCATCACTACCGTGTCCAGTTCGTCCTTGAGCATGCCCTGGTCCACATCGTGCTGGTACTGGCCTACGCCAATGGCTTTGGGGTCGATCTTTACCAGTTCGGCCAGCGGGTCGCTCAGGCGGCGGCCAATGGACACCGCGCCCCTTACCGTCACATCATAACTGCCGAATTCCTCCCTGGCGATCTTCGATGCCGAGTATACCGATGCCCCGGCCTCGCTAACGATGAACACCTGCACAGGCTTGTCCCATGCTATTTTTTTTATGAAATGCTCCGTTTCGCGGCTGGCGGTACCGTTGCCTATAGATATCGCATCGATCTTGTAGGCATTGACCATAGAGCGGATCTTTTTCATGGCTGTAGTTGTTTCATTTTGCGGGGCGTGCGGGAAGATGGTCTCGTTGTACAGTAGTCCGCCGTTCTCGTCCAGGCACACCACCTTACAGCCTGTGCGGAAGCCGGGGTCGATGGCCAGGATGCGTTTTTCGCCCAGTGGTGGTGCCAGCAGCAATTGCTGCAGGTTGGCCGCAAAGACCTGTATGGCAACGGCATCGGCTTTGGCCTTGGCCTCCTGCATGACCTCGTTGGATATGGCGGGGTTCAGCAGGCGCTTGTAGCTGTCGGCTATGGCGAGCTTTAATTGAGTCGCGGTATCACGGTTGTTCTTAATTACGGTCTGCTCCATGAAGTCGAGCACCTCATCATTATCCACTTCCGTCTTTAGCTTGATGAAGCCCTCATTCTCGGCGCGCAGCATGGCTAGCAGGCGGTGGGAGGGAGCCTTGGCCAGGTTTTCGCTCCAATCGAAATACTGCTCGAATTTCTTGGCTTTCTCGTCTTCCTTGCCGGCCTTGGTGACCTTTGTTGTAACAGCCGCTTTGCGGCCGAAAATTTTCCGGAGCGACTTGCGGATGTATACGTTCTCGTTGATCCATTCGGCGATGATGTCGCGCGCACCCTGCAACGCCTCGTCCTCATTCAGCACCTGCCCGTTCAGGTATTTGGAGGCGATGAAATCCACATCGTCAGCGTTCTGCGCCATGATGACCTTTGCCAACGGCTCCAGGCCTTTTTCGCGGGCCACATCGGCACGGGTCTTCTTTTTCTTTTTGTAGGGGAGGTACAGGTCCTCGAGTTCGGTAAGGTCGAAGCTGGCGGTTATTTTCTGCTCCAGCTCTTTGGTCAGCGCATCCTGCTCGACTATGCTTTTCAGTATGGCCTCCTTTCGCTTAACAATGGCCTCATACGCCTGGCTGAGTTTTGCGATCTGCTCGATAACCACCTCATCGAGGTTGCCGGTCATGTCCTTACGGTAGCGGGAAATGAAGGGTATGGTGCAGTCTTCGGACAGCAATTGCAGTGTGGCTTCGATGCTTTTGGTATTGGCAGTGACTTGTGCGGCAATGTATTGGAGGTTGGTCATGGGTAGAATTTTAGGAATGCAAATATGGAGAAAAAGTTTTTTGGGTTGTAAAGTAAAATAGAAGTAATATTTTTATAGACTAAAATTTTACTATGAAACGAGATTGGCAAGACTTTAAATCATTACATTCAAACTTACCTGGAGCAAGAGATGCATTTGAAAAAGCTTGTGAAAGACTTTTTAGAAAAATCTATCTTAAAAATGTTCAATCGATTGCCGTTAAACATGGCGATGGTGGGATAGATATCTATATTGGTTCTTTAGGAATAGAACCTGTAGAAATATTTCAATGTAAATTTTTCTTATCTGATATTAATGAATCACAAAAACAACAAATTAGAAATTCATTTGAAAGAGCTATACAATCAGATATATATAAAATTGAAACTTGGATTTTATGTATTCCTAAAGTTCTAACATTTGAAGAAAGTATCTGGTGGAACAATTGGAAATCGAAGAAAATTAATCAATACAAATTAAAAGAAAATTCAATCAAGATAATGAATGGTAATGAATTAATTGATTTAATGAAAGAATATAGTTTATATGATCAAATATTTGAAATAGAGGAGTTAAAAACAATAAAAAGTATAAATGAAAATGTCACAAGATTGATTGAAAACTTTTATCCAAATAAAAAGGAACTTCCATCGATACTCTGGCGCACCTATGTCGGTAAACAACGTTCTAAGAATACACCTATAATTTATGGTAACTCAATATTTACTGGTAGTTGTGGCCAGTATTGGAACGAATCTGATGATTTTGATGGTATTTATTGTTTGGATATTCGAAATGGAAATATAGTTTGGTTTTTTAAAACTCCGTCGGATGTAAATGAAATTTCCATGATTAATGGATATATCTTTGCTGGATGTGATGATGGGACAATAGTTTGTTTATACTCTATTACAGGTGCCTTAAAGTGGCTATCAAAATTTGAAAATTCTGTCGTGTGTAAAATCTTAAAGATAACAACTTCTTCTTATGAATGTATAATTTTTACGGACTGTAAGGGAAACGTAACTCTTGTTGATATTAATTCAAGTAATATACTAGGTCAGCTTAAGTTAAATACAGAAATAATTTCAGACATATCTTATATTAGATATGATTATAAACACATAATTTTAATTCCAACTCTGAATGGAGAAATATATGAATTAGAGGTTGATGATTTTAATAACTTAAATATAATGCACATTTACAATTTATCTTATTCAGATATATATTCGGAGAATGGGATAAGTAAATTTGAGTTTTCATCAGCTCCTCTCATTTGGAAAAACTTTTTAATGATTGGATATGTACGGATAACTTACTATGATTATCCAGCTGTAGTTTGTATTGATTTAGAACAAAGACAAATACATTGGATTGCTTCAAATAAAAAAAATATTGGATTTAATTTTGGGAATATAAGGACTAGTCTTTCAATATTAAATGATGAAATAATTTTTACTCATCCATATTCTAATGAAATAGGAGGGATAAATATTAATAATGGTAACTTAAATTGGCTTACCACTATTGGTAGACCTATGTACCAGCAATGGTCTTCTCCTCTTGTATTTGAAAATAACATCTATGTAGCCAGACACGATGGATATCTTTATAAAATCAACGGCCATACAAAAGAAAAAGTTTATGGAATTTATTTAGGCGAATCTAATAATGCTGGAATAATTTATGACTGTAATCAGTTAACATCAGTTGAAAACGAAATAATGGCATGGAATTTATTTAATGGATATTCTATATATGCTACCCCTGCTATTAATACAAATTATTTGGTTGTTGGGAGTGACGAAGGGTATCTATATTGTATTGTGAATTATTAGATTCCCTAAGAATCTGAAAAATGATTACAATTTATAGTTTCTAATAATGTGTTTTATGCTCCCCAATCTCTCCCTCACCCTCCCACGCTGGCGCGAGCGTCACGCTCGTGCACAATAAATTAAGGCACGGGCAAGATGCCCGCGCCAGTGACAAATGCAAAACGTAATGTAATCAAACCTCACCCCCAACCCCTCTACAAAGGAGAAGGGGCAGCTATACTCTTGCTGTATAGTCCTCCCCCCGGCCCCCTCCCAAGGAGGGGGTGACGGAACGTAATAATCCTGCTGAATATAGCATCAAAATACTATGCAATTAAATTTATCCCTCACCCTCGACCAGCTCGAAAACACCGACTGGGGCGAACCTACCTACAGCTCCTACCTGGTACGTACCTGCCATGCGTTGCGTAAAAAGCCCTTAAAGGACTTTACCATTGAGGACCTTCGCATTATGATCGGGCAGAACATTTCATTGGAATACCTGATGCCGCTGGCCATCCTGGAGCTTAGCAAAAACATCCTCGCCGAAGGCGATTTTTATGAGGGCGACCTGCTTAAAGCGGTACTTTCCGCCGAAGGCGGTTTTTGGAAAAAACATCCCGGGATGGGGGAGAGGGTGGCGACGCTTTTCCGGCAACATTTGGCTGTTATTGAGGCGTCCATAAGTCGGAAAGAGTTAAAAAAGGCATTTGAGGGGTTTGTCCTCCCCCCGGCCCCCTCCCAAAGAGGGGGTGACGCAACGTAACACTCTTGCCGGCTGCGTAACGCGGCTCTTCCATTCCGACGATAGGAGGAATCTCAAATGACAGGACGTAACACTCCTGCCGGAATAATTATTACAATAAAAAAACACTGACCAGTCGTGTATTGACTAGATCAGTGTTTATACTATCCGTGATGATCCGCTAAATCAGCGTCATCCGTGTTCCTTTAACTTAGCAAGAGATCTTATCTACCCTTTGCTGGTGCCTGCCGCCTTCAAAGGCTGTATTCAGGAACGTATCGACCATATCTACTGCCTGGTGGATGGCGGTAAAGCGGGCCGGGATGCTGATGATGTTGGCATCATTATGCTGGCGCGCCAGCGCCGAAATTTCTTTGGTCCAGCACAGAGCCGCGCGTACTTTCTGGTGCTTGTTGGCGGTCATGGCCACACCGTTGCCGCTTCCGCAGATTATGATGCCGAAATCTACCGTACCGTTCTCAACGTCGGCAGCTACCGGGTGCACGAAGTCAGGGTAGTCTACGCTATCGAAGGTGTCGGTACCGTGGTTGATCACTTCATACCCTTTGTCCTGAAGGTATTTTACAATGGCTTGTTTGTACTCGGGGCCTGCGTGGTCGTTGCCGATGGAAATTTTCATTTGTAATAAGAGTTATGTTGTTGTAGGGCAAAGGTAGGAAAATAAGTTTCACAGCCTCCGGATAGCTATCGGGACTCAAAGTAGAAAGCTCACACTTTTATGTCGGTCATCTTACTTCAATAAAAGAATTATACATTATTGATGAGCAGATCATCTTGAGGGTCTTGATTATTTTTGATGCATACCTAATGTTTCAGCAGCGCATTCATTATCAATTATTTATACAACCATTAGATTTTCGTGGCGTAATAATATAGAACTAAATATGTTAAAATCCTATCATGTTGATAAATATAAAAAACTACTGAAAACAAAGCGTTTGTATTTTAACAGTTATTGTTAATAAGTATAAATGAAAAAAGAGAAGTTTTTTCAGAAGTTGACCGAATTTTTTCTAAGACAAAATCCAAACGATATTTACAAATTTATTTCTCATGATCTTATTGGAATGTTATGAAAACGTTAACACTACTTATTAACATGAATTAACAATCTGACTTATTAAAAATATAAGGGTAGAAATGGAAATTAACCATTGTTGATAACCTTTTACGAAAACAACGAAACCACTTCACTCTAATCTGTTTACGTTTTCTTAACATTGTTGATAGCGTTGTAAAACTATCTATAAGTCATAAATACAGTGTCAACGGGAAAAAGTTATAGCTACTATTAACAAGCAATCATAATCACCAAAAATTTTAAATTTTAAAAAATCTTTTTTTGTTGTTTTTAATAAATGTTGATAACCTTTTCAGCTATCAGACGATCTTCAGATCTTGTTCGGAAGTGAATTGGTCGAGGATATCCTTAACAGTGACGAGATCATTGGGATGTACCTTTAGCCTGATGCCACCGAAGGCGTGCGAATACATTGGGGCGATGCCTGCCATGGCCTCATTTTCGAAATAGTGGGATATCCCTGCCTCCTGAAGCAGGTGCTTTATCACGGTGATCTCGTGGGGATAGGTAAAGACTGCGGCGGTAACAAAGTTGTTCATATAGTGTGGTATTGCGTAAAGCCTGTATAAATTTACATATTTAAAAGTTATTATTTCATTAAAGGTAAGCGCTTATCTGATTGTTATTCGTAATTTTCCTGCATTATTTAAGAAAATTATGACTAAGAAGAACGGAAAACCGTCGCCAAAAAAGGAAAAGGATTTTTCGAGGAAGATCTATAAGATCCTCGCAAAAGACCCTAACAGATCGTATAACTACAAGCAGATCGCGGCGGTACTGGAACTGGACGACACCAAGAGCAGGAATGAAATTATAAAGGAACTCAAGATACTGGCATCCCAGGAGCAGATAGAGGAAACCGACCGCGGCAAGTACAAAGTGATCGCAAAAGCGGACTATGTAGAGGGGACCATTGACATGACAAGCAGGAAAACGGCTTATTTTGTATCGCCCGAGCTTGAGGATGATGTATTTATCCCAACGAACAACCTTAACAAAGCCCTGGATAAAGACAAGGTAAAAGTATACATCTACAACCGCAGGAGAGGCCGCAGGCCCGAAGGTGAAGTGGTAGAGATACTGGAGCGCCACAAGACCGAATTTGTTGGTGTGATCGATATACAGAAGAATTTTGCATTCGTCTCTACAGCCAATGCCAAAATGTATACTGACATCTTTATCCCTAAGAATAAGTTGGGTGAAGCTGAGAACGGTGACGTGGTACTTGTGAAAATGGAAGACTGGCCTGCCAAAGCCGACAGCCCTTTCGGGGAAGTGATCAAGGTACTTGGCAAGCCCGGCGAACACAATACTGAGATCCATGCTATATTGGCGGAATACGGATTGCCTTACGATTTCCCTGTTGATGTGGAAGTATTCGCGCAAAAGCTGGATACCGATATACACGAAGATGAAATTGCCCGAAGGAGGGACATGCGCAAAACGCTTACCTTTACCATTGATCCTAAAGATGCAAAAGACTTTGATGATGCATTATCATTCGAAAAGCTGGATAACGGAAATTATGAGATAGGCATACACATTGCCGACGTTTCTTACTATTTGCAGGAGGGGACGATACTGGATGCCGAAGCCTACCAGCGTGCCACATCGGTCTATCTGGTAGACAGGGTAGTACCCATGCTTCCGGAAGTACTGTCTAACTTTGCATGTTCATTGAGACCGCATGAGGAGAAATACACGTTCTCTGCAGTGTTTGAGATCAATGAAAAGGCAGATGTGGTGAACCAGTGGTTCGGGCGTACAGTGATCTATTCTGACCAGCGTTTTGCCTACGAAGAGGCCCAATATATGATAGAGACGCAGAGCGCTACCATACCGGCCGAAGTATCCCTGACCGGGGAAACCTATACCGTAAGCGAAGATATTCGAAATGCGACACTTAAAATGGACCAGCTGGCCAAGATCATGCGCAGGAAGCGGATGGCTGCCGGGGCGATCTCTTTTGACAAGGTAGAAGTGAAATTCCACCTTAACGAACAGGCCGAGCCTACCGGTGTTTATTTTAAAGAGGCTAAAGATTCCAACCATCTTATCGAGGAGTTCATGCTTTTAGCGAACAGGAAGGTTGCGGAATTCATTGGCAAACAAAAGAAAACGTTCGTATACCGTATACACGAAGAACCGAATGAGGACAAGCTGATCGCATTGCAAACCGTGATCTCTAAATTCGGCTATAGCATCAACTTCAAATCGAAGAGCCTTATCTCAAAATCGCTAAATACGCTCTTGCAGGATGTACAAGGCAAAAAAGAGCAGAACCTTGTAGATACCCTTGCGATCCGAAGCATGAGCAAGGCTAAATATTCCACACAGAATATTGGGCATTACGGGCTTGCTTTTGATCACTATTCGCATTTTACCTCGCCTATACGCCGTTATCCGGATGTCATGGCGCACCGATTGCTGCAGTATTACCTTGATGGTGGCAAATCTGTAGATGAGGAGACTTATGAAGTTATGTGCAACCATACATCCAACATGGAATACCTGGCTGCACAAGCCGAGCGCGACAGCATTAAGTACATGCAGGTGAAATACATGCTGGACCACAAGGACGAGGAATTCCTGGGTGTGGTTTCAGGTGTGACCGAATGGGGTATCTATGTGGAGATCGTATCCAACAAATGCGAAGGCATGTGCCGCATCCGCGAGATAAGGGACGACTACTACACCTTTGATGAAAAGCAATATGCGCTGGTAGGGCAGGTGACAAACAATATTATCCAGCTTGGCGACGAAGTATACGTTAAAGTAAAGAATGCCGACCTGGTAAAAAAACAGCTTGATTTTACTTTCTTGAAAAAGAAAGGGGACGAATAGATCCTGTTTTAAAATTTAATTTCATTTGATAACGCACCTCTTCCTGAAAAGGAACGGGTGTGTTTGGTGTAAAAAAACAAAACTGTAACACTGGCTTGCTTTTTGAGTCTTTATTAGAAATTTCGACAACCTATTCAAAAAACAGAGAGTATGAAAAAGTTTATTGTGATCGCATTTTTAGGGTTGGGGCAAATGCTTACGGCTCAAATAAACAAAACCATAGGGCAGTTCACTACCATCAAGGCCTTTGACCAGATAGATGTGACCCTTATCAGATCTGATAAGAATGAAGTTATAATCAATGGTTCGCGCAAGGATGATGTAGAGATAGTGACTAAGAACGACGAACTTAAAATACGCATGAAGCTTACCAAGCTGCTTAAAGGCGAAGATGTGAGCGTCACTGTTTATTACACAGGAAAGATCAGTCAGGTAGAGGCCAGTGAGGGATCCAGGATAGCTTCGCAGGATACTTTTGCTGCAACGGCTTTTGAACTTAACGCTAAGGAAGGCGCTGAGATCAAGTTGAACCTAAATGTACAAAAACTGAAGTCGGTAGCGACTTCGGGCGGTATACTTGATATTTCCGGAACTGCAGGCAATCATGACGCGCTTGTGAAAGCAGGCGGTATATTGAAAATGAGGGACCTGGAAACCAAACAGACTGCCGTAACCATAAATGCCGGTGGTGAAGCGGATGTGTATGCAACTGAATATGTGGAAGCTAAAACCAGGGGCGGGGGAGATATCAACATTTACGGCAACCCTAAGCAGGTAGACCAGAAAGAGGTTATCGGCGGAAGGATAAAGATCGTTGGGCGATCAGAATAATTTTTATAAACAAATATGGCCAGGCCACAGGAAGATCTTTCCTGTGGCGTTATTTTTTTAGTAGCAGCTGTAACATTATAAAATGTTTGAGGTCTTTGTTATAAAATAGATCAATCTAAAAAATCAATCAATTATGAAAGCATTGTATGTAGCAGCAGCCCTTGTGGCATTCCAGTTTGCATCGGCACAAAAAACACAGGAACTGAAAGATTTTAAATCGGTTGCCATAAAAGGTGACATCCAGATGAAGCTTGTAAAAAGCACAACCAACAAAGCAGTTTATGAAGGTGAAGATGAAGGGCTGACCATTGAACAGGACGGAAACAATATAGTTTTTGATGGAGAGGGTATGGTAACTTTGTATTATAAAGGCGAGCTTGAAGGCATTGCTGCAGGTGCTGATACCCAGGTTGCGGGATCGGATGAGATAAAAGGAAAGTCGTTTAACCTTGCCGCTGCGGCTGACAGCCAGGTAAGCCTCAAGCTGAACGTACAATCGCTCACGCTGGCAGCGGCGTCAGATGCACAGGTGAGCATTAAGGGAAAAACAAAAGAAATGACGGTTACATTGGGCTCTGATGCTGCGCTGGACGCAAAGGACCTTGTAGCTGAAAATGCCATGGTTACAATCGGCTCAGACGGACAGGCGGAGATACAGGCTAAAGGTGAGGTTAGCGCTACCGTAGGTTCTGATGGCCAGCTTACCATATATGGCAACCCCAAAAAAGTAAATGAGACCAAAGGATCTGACGCACAGATCACACTGGTAAAATAATTTTTAATAGTATTTGGATAAAGGCCCGGAGCGATGTGTTTCCGGGTTTTTTGTTTGGCCTCACTCCTCTCTCATTAGTGGTCATTCCTAAAAAAATAACTGTTTTTATTTAAAAATTTAAAATTGTAACTTGCCTTCTTAATCAAGATTTAATGTTAGAGGACATTTTCAGCGCTATCCCGCTTGGTTTTTTCCTGAGTGTCATGCCGGGCGCTGTATTTTTCGTATTACTGGAAACGAGTGTGATAAAAGGCTTTAGGTCGGCTATCGCCTTTGACCTGGGTGCCATAACTTCGGATATCGTTTTTATCCTCATTGCTTATTTCAGCAGCTACAAATTACTCGAAAAGATCAAGGATGAACCCGCCCTTTTCATTTTCGGTGGGCTTATAATGCTCACGTACGGGCTTATTTCCTTTTTTAAGATCAGGAAAACATCAAAGAACGAACTGATAGACGATGCCTCCCGCGACATCATTAAAAAAGATTATTTCAGCCTCTTCGCAAAGGGTTTTTTGCTCAATTTCATCAATATTGGTGTATTGGGCTTTTGGCTCGCGATCATCATTACCTGGGGGCCCCAGCTTGACCTTAAGCCCTCACGGATGTTTATTTTCTTTACATCAGTGATCGGTACTTATTTTATGATCGACCTCGGCAAGATAATGTTGGCCAAGCAGCTTCGCAATAAGCTAACTTCGCAAAATATTGCTAAGATCAAGAAGGGTATAAGCATCATATTAATGGTTTTTGGCCTTGCTCTGTTGGTTCAGGGATGGTTCCCTAAGGAAAGCACTAAGATGATCGAGCAGTTCGAGAACCAGTCGGCTGCGGAATAATTTCAGATCTAAGAGGTTAGATATGCTTCGCCTGTCAGGGCATTAACCCCGGATCAGATCGAGCTTCACTCGTTCCGGAAAATCAGTAATTATAACTTGTAACTTTACACTTAAAAACTTAATAATAATAAAAATGGGCACTATAAAACTCCGGAATATCCGTACATTTTCATACCATGGCTGCCTTGTAGAAGAAAGCAAAATAGGCTCCGATTATCGTGTCGACCTCGAGGTCAAGGCTGACCTGCGTAAATCCATGGAAACTGATGAATTGGCCGACACAGTAGATTACGTTCAGCTTAATAAGATCGTGGTAGAAGAAATGGCTATCCGCTCCAAACTACTGGAACATGTTGCACAGCGCATCGTTAAGAGGATATTCGGCGAATTGCCCGAAGTTTCGAGGATAGTACTTTCAGTTTCAAAGCTTAACCCTCCCATTGGCGGGGATGTAGAAGCCGTAACCATCCAGTTGGAAGAATACCGTACCTGATTTTTATTGCACTTTATATCGTTTTTTCTTGCGTTAGTGCAAAATATATGTAAATTTGCCATCCATATTTATGGCATCTTGGCCGAGTGGCTAGGCACAGGTCTGCAAAACCTGCTACAGCGGTTCGAATCCGCTAGATGCCTCATAAAAGCTGTCTGCAAAGGCAGCTTTTTTTGTTTTCAACGTAAAACCAGATAAATATGCGGTACATCCCACTGATCATTATTTCCCTGTGTGCGATTTCCTGTGGGGATGAGGCTATTTACGAGTCTATTACCGAAGATGACTATAATGATCTTAATCCTCGCGATACCCTTATCTATACCTCAAAATTACTGGTTACCTGTACCGGAAGCGCCGACCATTACAATGATATGGAAGTAGTATTGGTACGGAAGGATAATGCTTATTACAGGTTAGCACCTGATGTTTATTTTGAAGATAATGCAACGCTCATCCAATACCAGGGATTCTTTTCCAGCGGTGGCGCTCATGGGCCTTTTCAGGAAAACGGGATTTGGGTATACACTGATTTTTACAAAGAAATGCTTCACAGCGGGATGCACTGTGCCGTAGATTCCATGCCGTCAGGCTATAATGACACCAACCGCCTGAAAAAGGAAGGAATATACTACTACGAGAACAACAGGCTGAAACGCATAGCTTCAGGACAGTCAGAAGAGGAATTTAAGGAATTTGGAAAAGATGGCTTTTATTTCATTCCCAAATCAGGGCGTTTTTTCAAAAGGCATAGCGTTGCTATACTTCAATAATTAGTTCAGGGTTCCGCGTTGCGACCCGAAACCCTGAACTCCAAACCCGAAACTTTTTTTACTACATTTGCACTTCATACAAAAACACTATGTCAACTGAAGAAAGGTCGCTCAATTTCATCGAGCATATCATTGAAGAGGATTTAACCAACGGACTACCCGCCAACAAGCTGCGTTTCCGATTCCCGCCGGAGCCTAATGGCTACCTGCATGTGGGCCACGCCAGTGCCATTTGCCTGAACTTCGGGCTGGGGCTAAAGTACAATGCACCTGTAAACCTGCGTTTTGACGATACCAATCCTGCCAAGGAAGAACAGGAATACGTGGACGCTATAAAAAAAGACGTGCAATGGTTAGGCTATGAATGGGCTGAGGAACGTTATGCATCTGACTATTTCCAGGAGTTGTATGACTGGGCCGTGGAATTCATCAAAAAAGGTGTGGCATATGTTGACAGCCAATCATCAGAAGAGATGGCTAGGCAAAAAGGAACACCTACACAACCGGGTGTGGAAGGCCCGTACAGGAACCGTACGGTAGAAGAGAACCTCGACCTTTTTGAGCGTATGAAAAATGGTGAATTCCCCGAAGGTACGCATATCCTTAGGGCTAAGATAGACATGCAGTCGACTAATATGCTAATGCGCGACCCTATCATGTACCGAATACTGCACGCGCATCATCATCGTACGGGTGACCATTGGTGCATTTACCCAATGTACGACTGGGCCCATGGTGAAAGCGACTACCTCGAACAAATATCACACTCACTGTGTACGCTGGAATTCCTTCCGCACAGGGAGCTTTACGACTGGTTCCTGGACCAGATATATGACAGTACCAAAGTACGCCCAAAACAGCGCGAATTCGCACGCCGCAACCTGAGCCACACTGTTGTAAGCAAAAGGAAACTTTTACAGCTGGTGAACGAAAACCATGTGACCGGATGGGACGACCCAAGGATGAGTACCATTTCCGGAATGAGGAGAAGGGGCTATCCGCCAATGGCCATCCGTAATTTTGCCGATACCATAGGCATTGCCAAGCGTACCAACCTTATAGATGTATCGCTGCTTGAATTCTGTGTAAGGGAAGAGCTGAACAAGACCGCACCGCGTGTAATGGCAGTGCTTGACCCGGTGAAGCTGGTGATAACCAATTACCCTGAAGGGCAGGAGGAATGGCTTGAGGCAGAGAACAATCCGGAAGATGAAGGTGCAGGTTTCCGTGAGGTGCCTTTTTCGCGTGAATTGTACATTGAGCGCGAGGACTTTATGGAGAACGCCAACAGCAAATATTTCCGCCTGACGTTAGGCAAGGAAGTACGCCTTAAGAATGCCTACATCATCAAAGGGGAAAGCGTTGTAAAAGATGCTGACGGAAACATTACAGAAATACATTGTACGTATGATGCCGACAGCCGTAGTGGAAGTGGTTCAGAAGCCAGCATGCGCAAGATAAAAGGAACTATTCATTGGGTATCGATACAGCATGCTGTTACGGCTGAAGTGAGGGTATATGACAGGCTTTTCAGCAACGAAGCGCCTGATGGTGATAAAGATGTTGACTTTAAGACGTTCATTAACCCTAATTCATTGGAAGTTATTACCGGTTACCTTGAGCCGGGCCTTAAAAGTGCCGAAGCAGGGGAAAGATACCAATTCCAAAGATTAGGTTACTTCTGTGTCGATCCCGATACCAATGCCGAGAAGATCGTTTTCAATAAAACAGTAGGGCTTAGGGACACGTGGGCAAAACTTGAAAGTAAAGAATAATTACAAACAGCCGATGAAACCGATAGTTAACAGCTATCGGTTTTTTTATTTATACCTGTCTCGTAATAATAATAATCGATTTAATTTTAAAAACAATAAAATTCAATTATCATTTATTGATCTGATAATAATTTTTCTTTAATAAATTTAATCTATTAAAAATGACCTTCGTAAATCGATCCTCCTGCCATAATTTTTGTAAGAAATATAAATCCTCATCTGACACCGCAAAATATCCTTAAATCGTCTTAATTTTGGTTTTCACATACTTTAGCGTTCAATTAACTACACATTAACATCTTACAAAATTTTATTTGCCGTATCTTTATAAAAAGAAATTATTAATTCAAAAAAAAAGATTATGGCTGGTAAAACAGGAACAATAGTAGCCGTGCTTGCAGGTGCGGCAGTGGGAGCAGCGTTGGGAATTTTATTTGCCCCGGACGAAGGATCCAAAACAAGAAAAAAGATCAAAGATGGTGTTGGTTCGAAAGCCGATGAGATCAAAGATAAGTTGAGTGAACTTACCGAAACCGTAAAAAGCAAATTTGGTGGCGCGAAGCAGGACCTACAGGGCACGCTTGACAACCTGGTAACAAATGTTGAGAGCAAGAAAGATGAGATCATCGATGCCCTTGAAAGGAAACTGGACGAATTGAAAAGCAGTAAAGCTGCAGCAGCCGGCACTAACGGTAACGCTGCAGGAGGAAATAATTAATAACGTACTATGGCATTAGAAGATGTAAAGGATAATGTGGAAGACCTTAAAAATGAGGCAAAGCGTGTAATAGACGCTAACTTAAAGTACTACAAGCTGTGGGGCTTTAAGATACTCATGAAGTCGACCACCATGATGCTCAAGCTTTTCCTGCTTGCCGTCATGCTGATGATCGTTACGGTCTTCTTTTCCATTGCCGCCGCATTGGGCATTGGGTATTGGCTCGATAATTTTGCTTGGGGCTTCCTTATAGTAGGCCTTATATACCTGATAATGGCCATTGTAGTATATTACGTTCAGGATAAAATTGTGGAAGGCCCGATGCTGTCGCGCTTTTCAAAGATATTCTTAAAAAAGTATTAACCATGAATACGACCGTATACAGTTCTTATGACGAGATCAACAGGGACCTTGAGATCCTTAAAGTGGAGAAGGACCTTGCTTATGCAAGGTTTATGAAAGACCTGGAGGAAACGAAGGACAGTCTTACACCTATGAACCTGATCGGGGAAAAGCCAAGACAGGTATTGGGGATACTCGGACTATTATCAGGGCCACTGAAGAGTGCCGCGTTAACATGGTTATTTAAGAAAGTATTTTAATGGGGGAGGATAATGAAGAAAAAGCCGCTGATATGATGTCAGCGGCTTTTTATTTACCAGCAGTTCTTGTTATTTCCTGCCTTTACCCTGCCTTTCCTTGCGCTTTTGCTCGCGGTAGGCTTTAAGTTCATCTTTATCCAGGTAAGAATCCTTGTTGGTATCAATGGCGGCAAAGTTCTCCTTCAGCTTTCCTTTAGGCGCTTTCTCTGCTTCTGCAAGGCTTATTTTCCCATCACCATCGGTATCCAGCTTAGCGAACATTTCGCCATTGCCTTTTCGCTCACGCACTTTTTCTTGTTCCTGTGCAACAGCACCTGCAGTGGTAAACAATGCTGTAAGCATCATCATTCCTAAAAACTTCATTTTCATAATTTGATATTTTTGATTTAATGATAAGACTTCATCTTGATGTTTTGGTTTAATGCCAATTAATAAATTAACTGAAAGAATAAAAAAACCGCTGATGTATTGTCAGCGGCTTTGGAAATTATTCTGTTGGGGTTTCATCAGGTGTTTCGGTGCTTGGAGGCTGTTGCCAGTTGCTCCTGCGTTCTTCCTGTTCACGTTTTTCCCTTTTTTTACTGCCTTGCTTTATGGCTTCTCCTACCTGATTGGAGGCAGTGAATGATGCTACCATATTGTTGAGCATGTCGCTGCCGGCCTGTGGCGAGTTGGGTAGCAGGATAAGGTTGGAGTTGGTATCGCTGCCTATGGCCTGTAGCGTATCGTAATGCTGTGTTACTACGATAAGCGCAGATGCTTCCTGTGAGTTGATGCCCACTTTGTTGAGCACATCCACACTTTCTACCAGTCCACGGGCAATTTCACGGCGCTGGTCGGCAATACCCTGTCCCTGCAGCCTTTTGCTTTCCGCTTCGGCTTTTGCTTTGGCTACGATGCGTATGCGCTGTGCTTCGGCTTCATATTCGGCAGCCGATTTTTCCCTGTCAGCGGCGTTGATGCGGTTCATGGCATGCTTTACCTGTGGATCCGGGTCGATATCGGTGATCAGCGTATTAATGATATCATACCCGTAACCGGACATGGCTTCATTCAGCTCGCGTTTCACGGCAACAGCAATATCGTCCTTGCGTTCGAATACATCGTCCAGCTTCAGCTTAGGTACTTCGGCACGCACAACATCAAATACATATGATGTGATCTGGTCGTGCGGGTATTCCAGCTTATAAAATGCATCGTACACTTTCTCCTGTATCACCTTGAATTGCACCGATACCTTCATTTTCACGAATACGTTCTCCTTGGTCTTGGTCTCGATGATCACGTCGAGCTGCTGTATCTTGAGGTTCACCCTTCCGGCAATACGGTCGATGATAGGTATTTTTAGCTGTAACCCTGCATGACGGATGCTGTGGAACTTGCCAAAGCGTTCCACGATAACCGAGGTTTGCTGCTTAACGGTAAAGAATGATGAGAGAAAAATGACTACTGCAAAAAACAGCAACACATACAAAAAAATGTTTTCCATGATCTGTTTGTTTTTATTGATTTTTGGTAAGATACGAAATTCTCTCGGTTTTCCAAATGTAAGATCTCGTGTCATTTCTACGCAGGAGAAATCTCACGGTATGTAAATGAAAAGGGATTTCTCCTGCGTAGAAATGACGAACGCAACGAGAAATCCCTGATCTTTACCGTGATAGTAATCTATTTCAATGTCTCCATCGCCTTTCGTATCCTGGCAATGGTTTCGTCTTTTCCTATCAATGCGATGATGTCGAACAGGTGCGGGCCTTTCATGGCCCCTACAAGGCTCAAACGCAGCGGCTGCATCACCTTGCCCATCCCGATGCCGTTCTCTTCCATCCAGGCCTTTGTAACAGCCTCTACGTTGGCAGAGGAGAAGTCCAGAGTATTGCCCAGCACGCTGATGAGCTGTTCCATAATTTCTGCCGTCTCTGGTTTCCAGTTCTTCACGGCCTTTTCATCGTATGATGACGGCGCTTCAAAGAAATAATCGGTCAGGTCCCAAAGTTCACTTGCAAAAGAAGCACGCTCCTTTACCAATCCTACAACTTCTGTAGTATATTCTATCGGCCTATTGATGCCTTTTTCCAACAGTACGTGTGACAATTGCTTTGCCAAAACCTCGTTATCCTGCCTGCCGAAATACTGGTGGTTGAACCACTTGTTCTTCTCCGGGTCGAATTTGGCGCCGGCCTTATGCACACGCTCCAAATCAAAAAGGTGTACCAGTTCGTCAAGCGTGAACAGCTCCTGGTCGGTGCCCGGGTTCCAGCCCAGCAGTGCCAGGAAGTTGATGACCGCTTCCGGAAGGAAACCGTTTTCCCTGTAGCCTGAAGATGTAGTACCGTCGGGGTTTTTCCATTCTAACGGGAATACCGGGAAGCCCAGCTTGTCGCCATCGCGCTTAGAGAGCTTTCCGTTGCCCACAGGTTTCAGTATCAGTGGAAGATGCGCGAACTGTGGTGCCTCCCAACCGAATGCTTTGTATAGCAATTCGTGTAGCGGCATTGAGGGTAGCCATTCCTCGCCACGGATCACGTGGGTGGTTTCCATCAGGTGGTCGTCCACGATGTTGGCCAGGTGATAGGTAGGCATGCCGTCGCTCTTGAACAATACTTTATCGTCAAGCAGGTTGGTATCGAACTTTATATCGCCACGGATGATGTCCTTAAGGTGCAGTGTTTCGTTTACAGGTGTTTTAAAGCGGATCACATAATGCTCACCCGCATCAATGCGCTTTTGGACTTCTTCTTTTGAAATGACAAGGGAGGTATCCAGCTTTTCCCTGTTCGTATGATTGTAGATGAAGGTCTTGCCTTCGGCTTCCTCCTGCTTGCGGAGTTCGTCCAGCGCTTCCGGGGTATCAAAGGCGTAGTAGGCCCATCCGGAGTTGATCAGTTCATTTGCGTAGGCACTGTATATCGCTTTCCTTTCGCTTTGGCGGTACGGCCCGAACTTGCCTTCCTTGCCAACGCCTTCATCAAACGGTATGCCCAGCCAGTTAAGGGCTTCGATGATATATTCTTCCGCTCCGGGAACAAAACGGTTCTGGTCGGTATCTTCTATTCTCAGGTAGAAAACCCCGCCATGTTTCTTGGCAAACAGGTAATTGAACAGGGCGGTCCTTACTCCGCCGATATGTAACGGCCCGGTTGGGCTTGGCGCAAAACGCACTCGGACTTGCTTTGGCATTGGTTATGAATTTTGGGGGCAAAGATAGGGGAAAGAAGTGGTAAAGTTGTAAGGTTGTAAAGTCTCAAAGTTGCAAAGTCATAAAGGTAGTATCCTGACTAATTATTAATTCGTGATTGCGTATGAGTGTTACGCCACGTCACCCTGTCTTTGGGAGAGGGCCGGGGGTGAGGACTAGGACAAGCGTGAAGATTATACCTCTCCTTTGGAGAGTAACTACAGTTATCAACATTCAAGATCCTTTTCGAACCTTTATGTAACAACCTCTAACTATGTGATAGTCTATCAATCCAATGATCCCTTCTCATATCATACAACCACATTTTTAACGTTAGTTATCCAACGGAATTTGTATTTTTATCGGTTATTAACAATTGTCAATATTTTGGAAACAAAAAACATCATATACGCCAAGCTTGAAGCTTTCATTAAAAAGTACTATACCAATGAGCTGCTACGTGGAACGATCTTCTTCATAGGGCTGGGATTGCTCTACTTTATCTTCACGATATTGGTAGAATACTTCCTGTGGCTGCCGCAGGGAGGTCGTACGGCGCTATTCTGGATATTCGTTGGAGTAGAAGTGGTCCTGTTGGGGAGGTTTATTTTGTTCCCACTTTCCAGACTGTTCAAATTGCAGAAGGGGATCGATTACCGCCAGGCTTCTTACATCATTGGCACGCACTTCAGCGAGGTAAGCGACAAGCTGACCAACTTCCTGCAGCTGTCGGGACAATCACAACAGTCCGAACTACTGGCTGCTTCCATCGAACAGAAAGCCAACAGCCTCCAGCCTGTACCTTTCGCTAATGCTATAAACCTTAAAAAGAATTTAAGATACGTCCCTTATGCGGCCATTCCGTTACTTTTGATCTTGTTCTTCATGATCAGCGGCAATTCAGCTGTACTGACAAAGAGTTTTGACAGGGTGGTGAACTACAACAAGCATTACGCCCCGCCGGCACCGTTTGAGTTCATTGTGACCAATAATTCGCTTACGGCGCAACAGGACACCGATTTCCTATTGCAGGTAAAAACGCAGGGCACAGTAGTACCCGAGAATGCTATGATCACCATTGGTGACGAAAATTATTACCTGGAGAACGTAAAACCCGGCGTGTTCCAATACCGCTTTGAAAAGCCGTCAAAGAACCTGGAATTCCAACTGAAAGCCAACGACGTTACCTCACAGCCGTATGAGCTTGACGTCGTGGCCGTACCTACTATTGCCAACTTTGAAATGGTGCTCAACTTCCCGGGCTATTTGGGCAAAAAGGCTGAGGTTGTGCGTGGAACAGGCAATGCCGTGGTTCCCGAAGGCACAAAAGTAACGTGGAGGGTAGAGGCATTAGCGACCAAGTCCATCGAATGGAACAGCAATGGCGCAGCAACGGCCTTTAATTCAGGGGAGAATGGCTTTACATTGGCCAAAACCATCCTGCAAAATACCGATTACCAGATTCTTACTTCAAACGATAAAGTAAAAAACCACGAAAAGCTGCAATACCAGATAACGACCATCAGGGACCAGTACCCAACCATCAGTGTCGAGAACGCGCCGGATAGCCTGAAGCTGGACCGCAACATAGTGCTTGGCCAGCTAAGCGATGATTACGGGCTGACGAAATTGCAGATCGTATACTACCCTCAGGACAACCCAAATGCTGCCAAACGCCTAAGCCTTGCCGTGAAAAAGGAACCGGTGGACCGTTTTTACTATTCATTCCCCACAGGCCTCGACATTAAGCAGGGTGTGAACTACGAATACTATTTTGAAGTATTCGATAACGATGCGGTGCACAATTACAAGAGTACCAAGTCGTCGGTTTTCTCACATAGGGAACTGACAGAGGAAGAGAAACAGGAGAATGCATTGCAGGAGCAAAACACCAACATCAACAGCCTTGAGAAGTCGATCAAGAACCAGGACAAGCAGATGAGCGAGCTGGATAAGCTGCAAAAAATGGGTAAGGAGAAAACCAATATGGACTTCAAGGACCAGAAGAAGGTGCAGGATTTCATCAATCGCCAAAAACAGCAGGACGAAATGATGAAGGAATTCTCGAAAAAACTGAATGAGAGCCTGGAACAGTTCAACCCCGAAAAGAAGGACGAGTTCAAGGAAGAATTGATGAAACGCCTTGAAAAGAATGAGAAGGAGGCTGAGAAGAACCAAAAGCTGTTAGATGAATTGAAGGAGCTTACCAACAAGCTGAAGGAAGAGGAACTGTTCGATAAGATGGATAAGTTCAAGCAGAATGCTAAAGACAACTCCAAGAACCTGGAGCAGCTTGTGGAACTGACTAAACGTTTCTATGTAGAGAAAAAAGCCCAGCAGATCGCCGAAAAGCTGGATAAGCTGGGAGAGAAGCAGGACAAGCTTTCGGAAGATAAGGACAACAATGCGCAGAAGCAGGACGAGATCAATAAGGAGTTTGATAAACTGCAGGAAGAGATGCGCGAACTTGACAAACAGAACAAGGACCTCAAGAAACCTATGGATGTACCTACTGACGAGAAGCAGGAAAAAAGCATTGAGGAGGACATGAAGAAGGCTTCGGAAGAATTGAATAAAGAGAATAAGGACAGTAAGGAAAAAGCATCTAAAGCCAAACCGAAACAAAAATCGGCTGCCGAGAAAATGAAGAAGATGGGCGGCCAGATGATGGATGCCATGGCCGGCGGTGAAATGGAGCAGATGGAAGAAGACGTGAAAATGCTCCGCCAGATATTAGATAACCTGTTGGCGTATTCCTTCTCGCAGGAAGATGTAATGGGGCAGTTCAAATCGACTACCGGGCGTTCGGCCTCGTATGCCAAATACCTGAAAAAGCAGCAGGACCTTAAGCAGCAGTTCCGCCATGTAGATGACAGCCTGTTCGCCATGTCGCTGCGCAACCCGAAGATAACCGAACAGATCACCAAAGAGGTGGGTAACGTGCATTACTACGTTGACAAGGCGTTGGCTGACCTTGCCGAGAACATTGTTCCGCGGGGCGTTTCGAACCAGCAGTACGCAGTTACTTCTGCGAATAAGCTGGCCGACTTTCTGAGCGATGTACTTAACAGCATGCAGATGCAGTTGCAGGGCATGGGCGAAGGAAAGGGCAAGGGTAAAGGGCAAGGCAAGGGACAGGGCCAGGGCGAAGGCATGCAGCTTCCGGACATAATAAAAAAACAGGAAGGCCTTGCCAAAAAGATGCAGGAAGGAATGGATAAGGACAAAGGCAAAGGGAAGAAACCAGGAGAGGGTGAAGAGCCCGGCGGTGGCGAAAAAGGAAATAAGGACGGCAAAGGTAAAGGCCAGGGCCAGCAGGGTGAGGGCGATGGTGAAGGCGGAGAAGGTGATGCAGGTAAGCTTTTAGAGATATACAAAGAGCAACAGCGCCTTCGCGAGGAGTTGCAGAAAGCACTCGAAAAGGAAGGTATGGGCGGCAATGGGCAGAATGCTATGAGGCAGATGAAGGACATTGAAAAGCAGCTACTCAACAAAGGCCTGAATAAGCAAACCATGGAGAAGATGCAAAACCTGAAGCACGAGCTATTGAAGCTTGACAAAGCCATGCAGCAACAGGGCGAGGAGAACAAGCGCCAGTCGCAAACCAACCAAAAAGACTTTAGTAACGCGCCAAGGGAACTTCCTGAGGCACTGAAAGATTATTTAAATAGCGTGGAGATATTAAACCGACAAAGCCTACCTTTGCGCCCAAATTTTAATCAAAGGGTGCAAACCTATTTCAGGAAAGATGATAAGCTTTAATTACGAGACCGATTTTGAGTTGGCCGATGAGCCAAAGTACGAAGCATGGCTATCGCAAGTGATCGACTCTGAGGAGTATGAAGAGGGGGAAATCAACTATATCTTCTGCAACGATGAAGACCTGTTGCAGAAGAACATTGAGTTCCTCGATCACGATACCCTGACCGATATCATTAGTTTTGACTACACGATGGGCAGCCTGATCAGTGGCGACATTTTTATTTCGGTAGAGCGCGTACGCGAAAATGCAGCCGAGTTCGGCGTGGTTTTTGAGGACGAGTTGCGCCGTGTAATGGCGCACGGCATACTGCACTATTGCGGTTATAAAGACAAGACCGACGAAGATGTTCAGGAGATGCGTGCGAAGGAGGATGAGAAGATGGAAATGTTCCACGTGGAACTATAATTAAAATTGCCGTACCATTTATTGTTCCACGTGGAACAATAATAGTTTTTATTTTATATAACAATCCTTGTTCCACGTGGAACAAGGGGAAAGAAATAGACAATGTTCAACGAGGTATATGATGTGATAGTTGTGGGGGCTGGGCACGCTGGAAGCGAAGCCGCGGCCGCCGCTGCTAATATGGGGTCGAAGACCCTGCTGGTGACGATGAGCCTGCAAAACATAGCGCAAATGTCCTGCAATCCTGCTATGGGCGGCATTGCAAAAGGACAGATCGTGCGGGAGATTGACGCTTTGGGAGGCTATTCGGGGATTGTGACCGACAAGACTGCCATCCAGTTCAAGATGCTTAACAAGTCCAAAGGGCCTGCTATGTGGAGCCCCCGTGCACAGAGCGACAGGATGCGTTTTGCAGAGGAATGGCGGCTGATGCTGGAGCGCACCGAAAACCTGGATTTTTATCAGGAAATGGTGTCGGGACTAATTATTGAGGACGGCAAAATTGCCGGTGTTCGTACATCGCTGGGCATAGAGATAAAGGCGAAAGCCGTAGTGTTGACCAATGGTACGTTCCTGAATGGATTGATACATATCGGGGAGAAACAGTTTGGCGGTGGCAGGGCAGGAGAGGGCGCTGCCTATGGTATTACCGAGGATCTCGTGCGTGTGGGATTTGAAGCAGGAAGAATGAAAACAGGCACCCCGCCACGCGTAGACGGGCGCTCGTTGGACTACTCTAAAATGGAGGAGCAGCCCGGTGACGATAAGCCGGATAAATTCTCCTATTCTAACATAACACAACCATTGAAGCAACAGCGTTCGTGCTATATGACGTATACATCTCAGGAAGTACACGACATATTGAAAGAGGGTTTTGACCGCTCTCCTATGTTCAATGGTAGAATTAAAAGCCTTGGCCCACGCTACTGCCCATCGATAGAAGATAAGATCAACCGCTTTGCGGATAAAGACCGCCACCAGTTGTTCGTTGAGCCGGAAGGCTGGGACACGGTAGAAGTGTATGTGAACGGCTTTTCTACGTCCCTGCCGGAGGATGTCCAGTTTAAAGCATTACGTTCGGTTGCGGGATTTGAGAATGTGAAGTTCTTCCGTCCCGGTTATGCGATAGAGTACGACTACTTCCCGCCAACACAGTTGAAGCACACGCTTGAAACAAAGCTGGTCGAAGGATTGTATTTCGCGGGCCAGATAAACGGTACAACGGGCTATGAAGAAGCGGCTTCGCAAGGGCTTATGGCGGGTATTAATGCACATTTAAAAGTGCACGATAAAGATCCGTTCATCCTGAAGCGTAACGAGGCCTATATAGGCGTTTTGATAGACGATCTGATCACCAAAGGTACTGAAGAACCTTACCGGATGTTCACCTCGCGTGCTGAATACCGTACGTTGCTGCGCCAGGACAATGCCGATTTCAGGCTTACGCCCCTATCATACGAAATTGGACTTGCCAAAGAAGAAAGGATGCGCAGGATGGAACTAAAGCGTGATAAGAGTGATGCGTTCGTAAACTTCTTTAAAACTACAAGTGTGAGCCCTGCCGAAGTAAACCCTGTTTTGGAGGCCAAGGATACTCCCGGTGTTAATCAGCCGGATAAAATGTTCAAAGTACTATCCCGTCCGCAAATTGAAATGGTAGATATGCTTAAGTTCGATAAAGTAAGGGATTATATTGCCGAACACGAACTGGATACTGAAATGATAGAACAGGCAGAGGTGCAGGTAAAGTATTCGGGCTATATAGAAAAAGAAAAGAACAATGCCGACAAGTTGAATAGGCTTGAAGATGTAGCGATCCCCGAAACTTTTGATTATGACAAGGTAAGATCGTTGTCGCACGAGGCCCGTGAAAAGATGAAAAAGATCAGGCCGGTTACCATATCACAGGCATCGCGCATAAGCGGAGTATCTCCTGCAGATGTATCGGTATTATTAATACATATGGGACGCTAATGAAAATGTTCCACGTGAAACGATTTATGAGAACACTTTCGATTAAAGGGTTTTTCATGTTTTTGGTACTGATGTTAACAGTGTCATGCATTACGCCGAGACATACTGTAGAGATCAACAATTTTGTACTGATGGATAACGGCAAAGAAGTGTTGGGGAGGGAAAAGGGTTTAACAGCTTTCGTATTTGAGAACAACCAAAGTAAAATGCCCTTTGCGCAATTCCTTGCCACGAAGTATAATTTAGGGAATTACACCGATATAGCTTACTGGGTGACTGTAGATGGCCATCGCCTTAAAGTTATGTTATATACGAATGATGAACTTGAAAAGTATTTTGATGTATCACAATTTATGGTGACCAATGCAGAGACAGAAGTGAACACGCTTACCAAAGCAAGGTTTTTGTCGCTATCAGTGATCAGTGAAACGAATGAGGACTGCCTGGAAGATAATTCTCTGTATAAAAACATTACAATCAAATACCTCGAAGGATTAAAAGACGAATTCAATAAAAGCTAATGGATTTTAGTAACGCTACAACATATATCAATGTTAAGGACCATTCGGTGTCAGGAGAAGAATTTGAGCTACTTCTCGATGCAGACCTCGAACTTCTAAAGACGTACCCTCAGCCATCTCCCGCAAATCTCGGCCGTTATTACGAAAGTGACGATTATATTTCACACACTGACGGAAAGCGCTCATTATTTGAAAAGCTTTACCATACAGTGAAACAAAAGGCTTTACGGGACAAAACAAAGCTAATACAGGAGTTCCAGCCACAAAAGGGGAAGCTGTTAGATATTGGCGCAGGAACCGGAGATTTTTTGGCTGTAGCAAAAGCCAGTGGCTGGGATATTGTAGGCATTGAGCCAAATGAGAAGGCGAAACAAATAGCAGAGAGTAAGGGCGTGGTATTTATGGGAGGCTTAGAGGCAATTGCAGATGAGTCATATGATGTGATCACTATGTGGCATGTATTGGAACACGTTCCTGATGTAGATGCCCAGATCTCAGAACTGAAAAGGATCATTAAGCCCGATGGAGTAATTATTATTGCGGTGCCGAATTACAAATCATACGATGCTCAGTATTACGGAAAATTTTGGGCAGCTTACGACGTGCCAAGGCATTTGTGGCATTTCTCAAAAACGGCTATTGAAAAACTTTTTGCACGCCAGGGCATCAAACTAATTAAGGTACTGCCAATGAAATTTGATAGTTTTTACGTCAGCCTTCTTTCTGAGAAATATAAAAACGGGAAAATGAATTTTGTCAAAGGATTTTTTACCGGATGGAAGTCTAACCGTAAAGCATCACGAAATATGGAGTATTCATCTCACATTTATGTCCTAAAAATCGCTAAAAATTAAATAGAGGCGCTTTTTGGCGCTTTTTGTTGAATAAACACACGGTAAGTAGTCAAAAAAAGAAAATGGCTTAAATCGCTTTATTTAAAGCCTGTTTTAATTGCTATCGCTTATTATTTTTTGTTAATCAATAATTATTATTTATGAGTGCTTAAATGCATATTTCTATTAACATAAATCGGATAAGCACTGCCGGTTATAAAAGAATTACATTTCGATGCAGTCGATCAAAATCTATAATTAAATCGATTTTGGCACATAAAAACTAATCACTACTTTTACGCGAAATTTTTAATCTAAATCCAGAAATGAAAAAATCATTATTGATATTCGGTTGTGCTTTGGCAATGTTCTCATGCAATAAAGAAGGAGGAGAGGCTTCCGGATTCAAGACTGCCTACGTTGATACATCTAAACTTTCAAAAGACTATGAGGAATTCAAAGACCTTGAGTCACAAAGTAAAGTAAAAATGGAAGAAATGGGCAGGGAACTTGATGGCAAAGTAAATCAATGGAAACTCGATGCTGCAAGCTTTCAGGAAGAAGCAAAAGTAAAGGGCCCGCAGTGGGCACAACTTAAAGGGCAGGAACTCCAAAAAAGGGAGCAGGAACTCAATATGCTACAACAAGGAATGATGAAGCAGCTTCAGGATGAATTTGGCGTTAAAAATGACTCTGCTGTTAGCAAGATGAAAAAGCTGATAAGGGACTACGGAAAGAAAAAGGGTTATGACTACGTTTATGGTACCGGCGATGCTACAAATACAATCCTGTATGCTAAAGACAGTTATGACATAACTAATGAGGTTCTTAAAGAATTGAACTCTACCTATAAAGGAGGAGCTAAGTCAGAAGATACACCTAAGAAAGAAGAAGTTAAGAAGTAATTTACTGTCATATACATAATAAAAAATGCTCCTTTTCAGGGAGCATTTTTTATTATGTTCCACGGGAAACATTCATTAGATCAGAAGTTACAATATAAGATTTTTTTCTTTTATATAAGTAAAAATTTGTACTTTCGGCATTATTTACACGCCAATGGAAACACTATCTACCGCCGCATCCTATGCACTCAAATTCATCAATCAAACTAACAGATCTGTGTTCCTTACCGGAAAGGCCGGTACAGGGAAAACAACATTATTGCGGGAGATCATTCGTACCACACACAAGAATACGGTTGTTGTCGCTCCGACAGGCATTGCCGCGCTCAATGCGGGAGGTGTCACGATCCACTCCATGTTCCAGTTGCCCTTTGCCGGCTTCCTACCTGAATACAACATTCCATTCCAGTTCAGCGATTCTGTAAAATTTGAAACAAAAGACAGCCTGAGGCGCCATTTCCGTATGCGAGGTGACAAGAAGGCGGTGCTGGAGAACCTGGAACTGCTCGTGATCGACGAAGTGAGCATGCTGCGTGCCGACCTCTTGGATGCGATAGACTATATGCTGCGCACGACTCGCAGGAATGACCTGCCTTTTGGTGGTGTACAGGTACTTTTTATTGGCGACCTGCTTCAGTTGCCGCCCGTGGTGCGCAAGGAGGAATGGGAAGTCCTGAAAAAATATTATAAAGGTAAATTCTTTTTCCACTCGCATGTGGTACAGCAAAACCCGCCATTGTACATAGAGTTGGACAAAATTTACCGGCAGACTGACGAGGCTTTTATTGGAGTGCTCAACAATTTGAGGAACAATGTGATAACCAGTTCCGACCTTGCCATCCTCAATGGTTTTGTGAACCCTGCATTCGACATAAAGAAGGATAAGGGCTATATTACACTAACCACACACAATGCCAAAGCTGATGCCATGAACGCGGCATCGCTCGAAGAGCTTGAAGGTAAGCAGTATATATACCGGCCGGATATTGTAGATGATTTTCCAGATAAGATATATCCGGTAGAAGAGGAGTTAAAGCTGAAAGTAGGTGCGCAGGTCATGTTCATCAAGAATGACCTTTCTCCCGAAAAGCGCTACTTCAACGGGAAAATAGGGGTTATAAAGTCACTATCGGAGGACGAAGTGCTCGTACATTTCCCTGAGGAGAATGTTACCATCGAGGCCGAAAAATATGAATGGAAAAACGTACGCTATTTTGTAGATGCTGCCACAAAAGACATTAATGAAGAGGTACTGGGTACATTCACACAGTATCCTCTGCGTCTGGCATGGGCCATAACCGTACATAAAAGCCAGGGGTTGACGTTTGACAAAGCTGTACTCGATGTATCGCGGGTTTTCATGCCGGGGCAGGCCTATGTGGCTTTGTCGCGTTTGCGTTCGCTAGAGGGGCTTATTTTGCTTTCTCCGATGCAAATGAATGGCATTTCGAGCGATGCAGATGTAATGGATTATGCTTCGGCCAAAGCCGAAACATCGCACCTTGAGCAATCACTGAAGCTTGAAACACAAAATTTCATCCATAACTTATTGATAAACAGTTTTTTATGGAATGAACTGGCCATAGAATGGCAACGTCATAAAATGAGCTACCTGCAGGAGGGGCCAAAGGCGCTCAAATCGCAGTACCGCGAATGGGCCGCCCGCCACGAGAACAGCATCCACGGATTGTTGGATGCATCGGGCAGGTTCATTAACCAGCTCAACAAGCTTTTTGCACAACAGCCTATTGACCTGGTCTTTATCGGTGAGAGGGTTACAGCGGCGGCCAACTACTTTTTCCCAACACTCGACCGCATGGTCCAGGGGATCTTGGAAACGATGGAGGAAATAAAACGCCAGCGCAAGGCGAAGCTGTTTTATGAAGAGCTGGCCGAACTCGAGGACCAGCAAACAGCGGCAGCCGTCCGGCTAATGAAGGCCAAATTGCTGATCGACCTTGTAAAAGACGGAATAAGTATCAGCAGGGAAAGCCTCATTACCTCAGAAATAGCATCGTACAAGACCAAAAAAATAGAGGCGATACGGGCACTACAGCGAAACAGCCATGCGTCCCTCATGGATGGCGGTGATCAGGAAGAACTGTATGTTGCGCAGCGCTATGTGTCCAAAAAGAAAAAACCGTCTGAAGCGAAGAAAACCACTATTGATGAGACTTTTGAGTTTTGGCAGCAAAAAATGTCGGTAGAAGATATTGCACGAATCCGCAAACTGACCATCCAGACGATAGAAAGCCATTTGGCGAAACTTATTGGGTCGGGCAAGGTCGAACTGAACGAAGTGATTCCAAATGACCGCATAGAGGCCCTAAAGGCCGCATTTGAGGGGTTTGAAGGTGAATCGCTTAATCCGTTAAAAGAAAAACATGGGGATGCGTTCACGTGGAGCGAACTCAAATTTTACAGGGCGGCGATGGATCGAGCATAAAGAAAAGCCCCGCCCAATATCTTAGGCGGGGCTATGCTAACTATATTTTTTAATTTAGAATATCAATTTTTTCGAAATTTTCACGCCACTCTCTGTTATTGCAGTTACGATTAAAAACTGCTGTTGCGGCTGTAATGAACTGATAGAAGTTTCAGTAGCGTTGATAGCATCTTTTTTAAAGATCGTCCTTCCGTGAACGTCGAATATTTCAACCGATGTCAGATTGATTTTCCCTGAATTAATGTTCAGTACATTGCCTTGCTTGTAGACAATGATGCCATTGCCTGAAACTGAAGGGATATCGGTATCCAACGCTTCTGCATACACGACCCGGAACCTGTCGTTAAATGTTCCTGCTTCAGTGGCAAACTCATAACCTCCGTCCCTGATATCATGCGTAATGCCCAAATAATTATCTTCCAGGTAAATATTCTGGCTTGTAAAAAGCCCGTCTGTTTTATCAAGTACAATGGTAAAGATTCCCGCTTCCTCGGCCCTGAACCCAACAGGAACAATGTCTTCTGTAGAAAAAGGAAGGCTTCGTGCCTGTATGGCAAGCATATTTTCCGCTTCAATAGTGTACAGCTTTACGCTGCCTTCATTTACTCGGGCCTTACCGTCCATTCCGTAATCCATTCCCATCGTAGCACCTGTCCTGTAATTGACCAACGTCTGCCCAAAATAGTCGCCGCCTTTGGAAATGTTGAGCCAAAAACGGTTATTTTCGGTCTCGCTGTTCATGGCGTTACGGAAAAACCTGTTGCTGTTATCGGCTTCGCGAAGGCTGTTATTGAATATTATATTGGCAGGAGAAGATGATGCCGCCTGAACAAAGAAGCCCTGTCCGGTCCGTATGACCCCTTGTGGATCGAATGCTTCGCTATCTTCAAGTGCACCATTTCCAACATAGTCACCATCTGCCATTACAGTACAATAACTTGAAGTTGCAGGATTGTTGGTCTTTCTCCAAAACCACAGCTGACCGGTTATATTGAGGGAGTTCCTGCTTACGAACTTTTCAACGCTGATAGCGGAGGGATACGGATTACCAATAAGTGTATATCGTTGAGACGGGTCATTACTGGTATTCATGGGAATAGAAACAGTCCCACTGTTTGGAAGTCCTTCAAATGCCCCTTCCCATATTGTCGGGGTATCAGGATGATTATTTGCCACTCGGATCAGATAGCCATGACCTTTTTCAAATATCGTTCCCGATTCCTCACCAAGTCCCTGTATGGTGTTGTAAATGTTTGTAGCAGAGTTATAAGTATAAAAACGGTTAGGCAGCGTTTCTGGCGAAAATCCGAAAAGGTTTTGGCCTGTAACCGGCGAAGACCACAAAGTATAGTCTAGTCTTTTTATTGGAGAACTATTCCTGTATACTTTGATTTTCCCGGAATTTTGGATATTATCGATCTGTATCAGGTTGGCATTATTTTCTACCTCCATCGAAGCTGTCGGGGCAACATTCACAAAATTCGCTACTGTAAGGTTAACATCAGATTCAACAATAACTTGCGCAGTCCCGCTAACGAAAAGTGTACACATTTCCAAGTCTTCATCTATGGTTAGTAAACCTGATGCTACGACTGCCGTTTTGGTAATGTCGGGTTTGCCATCGCTCCATTCCGTGCCGTTCCATGTAGTTACATCGGGACATCTTCTTTCTACTAGAAGGTGATTAAAGTAAATCCTGTTTTGGGGGTTGTCACCATTGGTTGTACCTACATACAATTTATATCCACCAATAGTTCCCGACTTTTCACCAGTAGTTACGGTGTCGCCTGTGTCGCTGGTAAGCCTTATTTCGCAGGTGGTGTCGGTTAGTTGGAATGCCTCTATGGTAAAAATAGAATTAACACTAGGGTTAAGCTCATCATTTACAATTACAAAAGAACCATCATCTTCGCTACCAAACCTGTAATTGCCCAATGCGATGCCAAAAGTAGCAAGCCTTACGGCACCATCATCTGTTGTTATATCAATGCCTTTATATCCGCTGCCATTTCCAGTCGCTATCTTTACAGAGAAAACTTGTCCAGGAAGCAGATAAGACCTTGCGTCACCAGGATCTGCTACTGATCCTGTGCCGCGAAAATAGCGTGTAGCACCGACGCCCTGCTCATTGTAACCATAAATATAAAAAGCCTGCCCACCGGTATTTATATTGCCAAGACCAACTGCTGTACTGCTGCCGAGGGAAAATCCCGAAGTTTCGCTACCGCCCAGTAACTGCCAGGGAACAAAGCCCACACCTTTTCCTGAACCATAAGTAAATTCGTCCTCGGCATAATTAGAAGCCTCATCATGACTAGTGGGGTTTTGGGCATAGGTTTGCCCAGCTAATAGTGCTAAAAATAGTATTGACGCCGTTTTAAAGCATTTAAAATAGATTTGTTTCATGTGGTTGTAGTTGGATTTTGCCGGCAAAAATAAGTCATGACTTGGTATCAAGCAAATTTTTTTATTTTAAAATGATTGCTAATGAGAAAGTTACAGACAAGACGCAAATTTAATCGGCGTACAACACAAATTTGTCGATATTGGATAATAAAAAAGCCCCGGAGCAATGCGCAACGGGGCTAATTAGTAGTAAGGGGACAGCGCTAAAAAATTATCTTTCTGTTCGTAACCACACCATTCATATCAGTTACTTTAATGATTAGCATTTGTTCCTGAGACTGCAGTGTCGAGATAACCGCAGAAACATCATTAATGCTATCGGTATTGTATAATACCCTTCCACGAGTATCGTAGACGGAAACCGACCTTATATTGACTTTACCAGAATCAATGTGTAGCGTATTTTCTTTCTTATATACAATAATTGCATTTGCCTGAGCTTCTGGATCGACAGTTCCCAAAGCCTCGGCATATACTATGTCAAACCGTCCGGTAATAGTTCCGGCTTCGGTCGTAAACGAATATGGTCCCTGGCTCAAGTTATGAGTTGTGCCTCCTAAGAGATTGTCTTTTATAAAAATGTCCTGCCCTTCGGTAAACACACCATCTATATGATCGATCAAGAGGCTATAGTGTCCTGCGGTGGAAATTTTTATTTCAAGAGGAACAATATCAGTAAGATTAAATGTCCCACGAGCCTGGATCCCTAATTTAGATTGTCCGGCCAGCGAATATAGCGATACCTTACCATCAGTAAGAGCCCTGCCGTCCCAGCCATAGTCAATATCAAGGGTCGTATTATCTGTATACGCTACAGACATTTGGCTAAACTCATTATCAGTCCCTGTAAGGTTGAGCCATAGCCTCGATCTTTGCGAATCCTGAGCATTCCTAAAGAATTGCCCATTATTTATTCCACGGCGCATTTCATTATTGAATGATATCGTGTTAGTTACCGCTTCAACAATAAAACCTTGTCCGGTGTTGATCACCCATTCATCACTCTCATCAGGGTCATCAAACACGCCATTACTGGTATCACCACCAAAAGCATCATTTTCTATGTACCCCGCAAGCGTCAATGAAGCGTAACTCGATGCGTCACTGTCGTTTTTCTTCCTCCAAAAGAATAATGGTGCATCTTGTGCAAGATTAGTTTCGTTCTCGGCATAAAAATCTGCAATATTGATAGATGAAGGATATGGATTACCTACTGCATTAAAGCCGGGTATTGCAGATACGTTAACATCTCCATTGTGAGGCACTCCGGTAAATGTCCCTGTCCAGGAAACACCCGGAATAGCAGCGTTCACAAAGTCAAGGTGATCGTTCGCAACACGGATCAAGTAGCCTATTCCTTCCCCAAAAATGGTGCTTGAAGGATTTGATATCGAGCTGTAAGTGTCGGTTACAGGATTATAGGTGTAAAAACGGTTGCTCAAAGTTTCAGGTGAGAATTCCTGAAGCACCTGGCCTTCGACCGGCGATGACCAAAGTGTATAGTCGAGCCTGTATACTGGCGAACTGTCCTTGATCACATTTATGCTACCACTATTATTCACATCTCGTACCTGTATAAGGTTAGCATTATTCTCCACAGTGAATGTTCCTCCGTTTACGGTTACCGCGCCACCCACGGTCATGTTGAATCCTGCAGGTATTACAACATCTGCATCAGTATTTACTACAACTGTACACGCAACAAGGTCAGATGTAGCAGTATAATCGGTGTTGAAAATAACAGCTGTGGTCGCGGTAGGCATGCCGTTGCTCCAGCTACCGTTCCATGTAGTCGAACTGATCTTAATCTCTATATAATTAGAATATACTATCGGGCACGAGCCATTTTGTATAACTGCCCTTACATACCTTGTAGAAGTAAGGCCGCTTCCTATCAGCGCACCGGTGAGTGTCGGAGAGTTGCTTGCAATGAACGCAGGGTTTGTAAAGCCAGTATTTGTAGAACGTTCCCAACGTACGATCGTACCATTGTAACCGGTCAGCGTAATGTCTGCAGGGGTAGTGTTGGCACATATCTCCTGACTGCCGGTTAGCGTTCCCGCCACCGGAGGTGTAGTTACGGTAACATCGGCAGTATCAGACGATACGATACCATTCGCATCCCTTACAGTAAGGGTATAGGTAATAGTGCCGGCAGTACTTGTGGGAGGAGTGGCCGTTGTACCGGTCCCTAACCCTCCTGACCATGAGTAACTATATGGCGTATCGCCACCTGAAACTTCAGAAGTTAGGATGACCGCATCATCCTGGCAGAATGACCCTTCGCCGGAGATAAGCGCTATAATATTAGAGGCTTTTATTCCGGTAAATACCGATACCTGTCCGTCGGTAAGTACTGCATTAGCAGCCGTTAGGGTATTGCCGGAAAGTGTCCCGAATTTAACCCATGGGTTAGTATTGATGTTAAACGTGCCATTGAGCTGTGCAGCCGCCAAGGTGTTTTCGCCACCCACAGCATCACCTGTTATGTAATTTGCTGTAACAGTTGCAATGGCGCCGGTAATACCTGTTTGCGTAACGTTCCAGTAACGGGTCATGTAACTGCCTGTGCTGTAATTATTCGGATGTACCGCATCCCTCAGGTTCACGCTTACATAGGCGTTCGTAAACGATGACGCCGATGTTACATTGACGGTTATTGGTGAATAGGATGGATTGCTGGTAAGTTCTCCTATTGGGAACAGGTAAGACCCTGTAGCCGTATAGGGCCTGCGCACAACACCGGTTCCTTCTGCAGCGATCATAGTGGTGGCTGAGAAGCTTCCCGCTATCGCATTAGCCCCTAAAGTCAGGTTAAAATTACCGATGTTAAGTACACCAGAGGTTAACGTTAGTGTATTAGACACCGTAGCGCCAGAGGCTAACTGCACACTTCCCAGAGTGTTATTTATCGTAAGGTTATTAAATGTAGGGCTTACAGTTCCGCCGATCTGCTGCACATCGCCATCAGAACCTGTCATTGCAATAGTCTTACCGGTTAAGTCTACAGCTGCATTTGTCGTCAAATTTCCATTCATATTCAGCGTTGATGGAAAAATTGCACCCGTTCCGGTAATGATCAGGTTATGATAGGCCGATTGCGTACCATTTGGTATGACAACCGTTTGGTTGGTACCCGTATAGCGGAAGGTACTTTCTACTGACCCGGTTATAAAGCTGCCCGACTTGGTAAAAGTACCCGCAAGGCGAATATCGGCATTGGTCAGCGACCTTAGTGTTGTACCCGTATTTACGGTAAGATTGTTAAAAGTCGTTATACCGGCAATAGTAGCGTCCAAAGTATTACTGTTGTTGTCAAAGATCACAGTTCCTGCTGCCGGGTTAAAAGTCCCTTTATTGAGCCAGGCACCCGTGGTTCCTTTAACGGTCAGTGTAGAAATACCTGCGGGAGCGTTTAATATTCCATTCGCCTCAATTGACATGGTTGCTACCTCTGAGGAGGCATTGAATTCCGGATCGTTAGGAGTTGTTCCGGCATCCGGTATAATTACATTCGTGTTGAAATCCGGGCTGCCGTTTGGCGTCCAGTTGGCTGCCGTTGTCCACGATGTGCTGGCTGATCCGTTCCAGACCAGTGTATTTGCAACTGAATTGGCAAATCCAAGGTGGTAAGTGCCAAATGTCGATCCAAAGAAAGCAACGTTCACGTTAGCAAGTTCTACGAAATTAAAGAATGTGCTATAATTGGTACGGCTTTGGGCAATAGGAGTTCCCGCGCCAATAGGTACGACCCAGTCTACCAGCCTGCTTTCAGTATTGCCATTCAGTTCCGAATCCAGGTAGTGCGAAGTAATGATGCCTTTTGTTCCCGTACCTCCGGTTTGTATGAATTCATACCTCCTTGAAACCGCATCAGTCTTGTTGGTCGGTGTCACGCCGAGTTCTAATTTTAGGCTCATAGATGTTGGTAGCGTACCCACAGGAGGGAAAAATATGGAGGTATATGGGTGTCCGAACGTATATTGCTTATTCGAAACGATACCTGTGTTGCGGGTAATGATACCACTTACTTCGCCTACGCCTGTATTTACAGCATCTGGACCCATGAACAGGGTATTGCTCCCTGTGGCTAAACTTCCCGATGTAGTAGTTGGGTTAGCGTTAGGAAGGCTAAGGATACCATTTACGGTCACGTTGGCGATAGTAACGGCACCGGTAGCATTGCTGATGGTCACGTTGTTGTATGTACCGCCCGGAAGGGTTTGCTGTGCGGCTCCGTTAAGGATGACCACACCCATACCTGCCCATGTTTTTCCTAACGGGAGCGGTGCCGATGAGGTATTTTGTGTAGTTATCGTACCGCTGTTAGATACTGTTGACAGCGCGCCGCTGAGGGCGTTAGTGCCGAGGTTGAGTGTTTGCAGTTCGTTCACGGTCAATGTGCCCGCTATTGCCAGTGGCGTGGCTACGGTCACGGTATTATTGCTGGTCGTAGCTATTGTCAGGTTATTCAGCAGATTGGTCGTTCCCGGTGTCGTTTGGTCAAAGCTAAGGGTTGGGCTTAAAGTACCGTTCAAAATGATGTTACTCGAAGCGCTTCCCCTAAGGTTGCCCGATGCCGTAGCGGTCATTGTTCCCGACAAGGTCAGTGTGTTGGCGCCGATAGACAAGTAGCTGTTGTTAGAGAACACAATGCTGCTGTTTACTGTAGTAGCACCCGAAAGCGATGTGTTTCCAGCTACAGTATATGTTTCGGCCGTCCCATTAAATGATGCGAAAGTAGAGGTCGGGTTAGCTACGATCACGATATCATCAATAGCTATTTCGTCGAAAACTGTACCCGATACCGCTGCACCGCTCCAACGGATGTATCCGTACGCATTCGCGGCAATGCTCACCGGTATCGTGGCTACTTTAAAATAGGCCTTCCAGCCTGGCGCGGCATCTGCTGCTGCCGTTGTGGTGTGGCTAAGCGCCGCAACATCGGTATAAGCAGTGTTATTCGGAGACCAGCTGAAGTTCAGGCTGTTCGACCCTGCCTCATCATTATAAACATATACTTTGTAGCCAACGCTTACCGATGTTATTGGAGCTCCGGTTTGGTTTTGGAAGCGCAGTGTTATCGATCCCGGTGAGAATTCACCTGTAGCAGGCTGCACACCAAGTGCATAGTTATTACTCCCCACGAGGAATGCATATACGCCGTCATCGGTTTCTCCGCCGTCAGAAATACCGCTCTCGTAGGCCGAATCTTCAGGGCTTTCCCCTCCAAAAGCGATCGCACCATCAGTGAACCCGTTAAATGCCCAGGCGTTGGAGTTTAGTTCTCCCTGTGAAGGCGATGCTGTGATCGAGCCGCCATTGTAAACACCACTGTTAACACCTTCTACAGAGTTGTCAAAAGTAATATTGACGCCTGTGTTTGCAGCAGTTAACTGTAATCCCAAAGGAGCATTTAATGTAAGGCGGCTGCCTGTGGCCGGCGAAGTTGTACGGTAATTTTGCGTACCTGCCGAACCATTAAATTCATATACTGCCACGTGGTATGTCGTGGCAGGATTAAGTCCGCTAATATTTACAGAATTACCTGAGCCTATGTATGCCACGTAGTTACCTGTGCCAATTTCGCTCCCTTGGCCAAATGCTGCCGAGGATATATAGGTATTCCCATCCACAGGAGGGCTGTCAACGGCGCTTCCCGCCTTTATTAGTACGATCCGGTTAGAACCATTGCCCGATGCCCATCCTGCAGTAAAGGATATAGAAGTCACATTGCTGATTACGACTGCAGTTGCAGAGCTTGCAGGCTCTGTTGAAAGCACTGTGGCCGATACAGATATCTGTTTAGATGCCCCGCCTGGCGTAGACAACGTAATGTTCCCAGAATATAAGCCTGCAGGGGCAGAAGCCTTTACACGTGCGTATATCGTGGTCGTAGCAGCTGTTATGGTAGTAAGCTGGTCAGCGTAACCGGAACCACTGCTTGTAGAGACTTCAAAATTGGCAGGGGCAGTAACCGTAATATTGCCAGAGAGGTTTGATCCGGTCGAGGTAAAGCTTTGCGCGCTACTTGCCGTTCCTGCTACAGTGTTGAATGCATTCAGTGCATTGGTAGATGTGGATATCGACGGAACAGCCGCCGGATCTATGGTGAAGCTAAGGCTGTTCGAAATAGCGGATCCGGTCGCTACAGTTATTACAGCCGACCCTGCCGTAGCTATGTCCGCAGCAGAGATCGTTGCGGTTAACTGGCCTGAATTGACCAATGTTGTTGTCCTGTTAGAACCGTTCCAGCGAATTGTGGAACCACTTATAAAGTTAGACCCATTCACGGTAAGCGTAAAGGCAGGGGTTCCAGCTACTCTGGAGGTAGGGGAGATCGAGGTAATGGAAGGTGTGGTTACAGCTACCCTGATATTGTCGAATTGCGCTCCCTGCTTGGACCTGATACCCGCATTCCAGTACATACCGGTTAACGGAAGTGCGGTAGCTGTTGAGGCGTTGTTGGTGCCGGATCCCACAAGTGTGAGAGAACCGGTGTTAGGGTCCTGAAATGATGAGGTCCCATCGATCCTCGCATAGAGTTGCCAAAGGTTAGTGGATGGTGTATATACTACCTTAACGCTAAGATATTGGTTGCCGATATCGGACGTAGTATTGATAGTGGTAAGTACATTGGTAGATGTCCTTAAGCCTGCGGTATATCGCACAATGCGAATTGGATCAATGCTTCCGGATTGGCCGTAAGTGACAGCATATCCGCTTCCTGTAGTAGCGGTAGTATTAGAAGTGCCTGCCAAGACAAAGGCATTGGCGTAGTAACTCGAAGCCATGCCTGAAGGGTTGGACCTCGATTGGCGCATATTAAATGTCCATGTAACCTGCCCTGGATTGTTTGCAAGGGTAGTGTTGTAAGGCGTGCCTACAGCGTTATTAACATACGCCAAAGCCCAGCCTGCCACGTTGGAGCTCCCTGTAGCATCACTACTTAGGGTCAGCATGCCAGAGTTGATCTGAGCGCCAAAGTCGGTTCCGCTTCGTAAGAGCGACCAGGTAGTGTTGGTACCTATAGGGCCATTCGCCGTTGTGTACGATGTTCCTGCCGAAGTAGTGAAGTCTTGGCTAAAAACCGTCGTCTGCGAAAAAGCAGGGGCAACTGTTGCCAAAAGCAAAACTATCATCCAGCGCAATGTGAAAATGCGTAAATTTTTTTTCATAGTGGAGGATTTAAATTGAGAAGAATGTTGAATATAAGAACAGCAAATTGTTATAAATTCACTTTTATTCGTATTTTAAATTAATAACTTATTTTAAGGGGCATATAAATATGAATATCGCAATAAATGTACGTCTAAGAAAAATTAAAGATTGTTATCAAGCTAGAATATCGACCAAATACATGAATAATCGACGATTCACATATTGTTAACAAATTATTATAATTTTAACAATTGTTCTTTGTAAGATTACTCTTTCTGTTATTGGATAATCTCTTATAATAGGTTTTGATCGAGAATTATTTAAAATACAACTGCAATTTTTAGGATCTTGGGTTAGGGGCAAAGCAGGTATTTGGGATAAAGCATAAAAAAACCGGCTCTGTGGCCGGTAATCTATCTATATTAATTATCCTCTTATACGGCTTGTAGCCAGTGGATCAGAAGTACTGTCGGGATAAAGTAGATAACGATGGTTCGGGCGCCATCATAATCCTTAGCCATGCGCTGGCCCAGCAAAAGGAATAACAATGTAATGCCCGATAATATTCCGGCAAGCATAGGGAACCGGTCGCCATCATTTACAAATATCTCAATGATCCCGATCACGGCAAAAGCGCCCGACAGTATCTCCAGTACCAGTATGAGGAGCAGCGACTGCGGCACCATGTTCCTGATGGGTGTTTTCGAAAAGTGGCCTTTCAGCCACTCGAGATTCCCTTTCCAGTCGGTTACTTTGTCGTAGCCCGATTGTATGAAGGTAATAGCCAAAAAGGCAAGTAGGATAATGATGGCAGGTTGTGGTATCATGATTTTATTTTTTATGGATTGATCGTGTGAGTTTTATCGAAAGGTCGGTGAGTATTATCTTGGCATTGCCGTTACGCTCTATGTGGTACAGGGCATCGCTCAGTTCCTTAAATATATCGTTGATGTTGGTGCCGTTCACAAAAGGGGCAAAGTTCTCCAATTTGAATTTCTCAACGGTAGCCTCCATGAACACCAGTTCGCCCGCACTGTAATTGAGCAGCAGCGCCTGCCGGAACATATCGATGCAAAAGTGCAGGAACTGTTTTTGGGGTTCACGCCCAATAGAAGCGATATTCTCGCTCCAGCTGATGAGGTCGTGAATGGCGGCGGCATTCCCCTTGGCCCGAAAGGCGGCGCGCACCCATTGCACGAACCATTCTTCGAACGGGTAGCCGTCATCATCGCCGTTGAGCAGATGCAGGGCCTTGTTGTAGTTACCTTGGGCCTGGTGGGCTATTTTTGTAGCCGTATTCTGTGGAATAGCAAGCTGGTTGGCCAGCCGGTTGGATATGGCGTTTTCGCTCAGCGGCCCGAAGTGGAGTACTTGGCAGCGCGACAGTATGGTTTGCAGCAGGTCGTCCTCGCTTTCGGCAATGAGCAGGAAAACGGTTTTTTGCGGTGGTTCTTCCAGCAGTTTCAGCAGCTTGTTGGCGGTGGCGGTATTCATCTTGTCGGCCATCCAGATGATCATCACCTTATACCCGCCTTCGTAAGCCTTCAGCGAGAGCGCCCTCATGATCTCGGTCGCCTCGTCCACACCTATCTGTCCCTGCTTGTTTTGTATGTCTATCTTTTTATACCAGTCGAAAAGGCTGCCATAAGGCATTTCGGTAATGAATTCCCTCCAGTACTTCAGGAAATTGGCGCTCACGGGGTGGCTCTTCACCTCGCTGTTGGCCGCCACGGGGAATACAAAATGAAGGTCGGGGTGCGAAAAGTTCCCGAATTTCAGGTTGCAGGCCGCGTTGCCGCCCAAGTTCTCGCCTGCCTCATTAGAGCAGAGGATATATTGTGCATAGGCAATGGCCATCGGCAATGTACCCGAGCCTTCCGGTCCTATGAACAGCTGTGCATGGGGTATGCGCCCCTGCGACGCGCTTTTGGTCAAATGGCTTTTGATATGGCCCTGGCCGATGATCTCTGAAAAAAGCATAGGGCAAATATAGAAAATAGTTTGGGAGTTTCGGGTTCAGGGTTTCGGGGTTCAGGGTTTGGGGTTTGGGGTTTTGAGAGTTGACCTCACCCCAACCCTCTCCAAAGGAGAAGGGAGGAGCTTCACTTTTGCCTTGATCGCATCAAATAGCGTAGGAGTAAGCAAGCCTGAGTGCTCCCCTCTCCTTTGGAGAGGGGGGTAAGGTCTGTAACGTGTGCTTCACACCAGATCACTTATACATCATATAAAGTACCTGTACTGCCTTTTTGTTATAAGGCTCACTTTTTTTTACAATGACATAGGCGTCACTGCCCACTGTCACAGAAAAAATGTCGCCGGCCTTGTGCGCTTTGAGGGCAGCAGCGATCTCGGGGATAATGTATTCCGGCGACATTTCGAAGTTGGCCATTTCCTTAGCTTCACCGGGATGGTACTGCTCCAGGATGATCTCGAAAGGCGTACCTTCCTTATAGGCTTTTATCGACGCTTCCTTAGCCTTTTTTATTTCTTTGGGAGAATAGGCTTCGGCATCCAGGTAAAGGCTGCCATAGCGTACGGTCAGCACGCTGTCGTAACCAATGATCTTATACAGCTCGCTGCCCACGACCACGACCTCACCTTTTTTTGCTTTTGCCAGAACATCATAAAGCGGATCGCCTTCGGTATAGGTAAGCTCGGCTACAAAGTCCGCATTTTTAAAGGCTTCCTCTGCCTGTTTTTGGGTGATCTCCTGCGCGTTGGAGCAAAGTGTTGCAAGTAAGAGGAGGGTCAGGTATTTTTTGAGCATTGCCATATAGATGAAGTTTATAAGTTATTAAGATCAAATTGGAATATGCTAATATCTCAGATAAAGTACCTGAACCGCTTTCTTTTTGTAAGGCTCGCCATTTTTAACGATCACGTAGGTGCCAACACTATTTTCCAATAAAAAAACGTCACCTGCCTTGTGTGCTTTGAGCGCCGCAATGATGTCGTCCATCAAAACTCCTCTCTGCTGTTTCAAGGTTTGCCATCTTCTTTTGGTCCCCTGTATAGTACTGTTCAATGATGGTTTGGAAAGGAGTACCCTTTTTATATTCGGCAATCGCGGCTTCTTTATATTGCGTTATCTCGTCGGCCGACCAAATTTTCGGATTCAGCAACAGGCTACCATATCGTTGTATTATGTCATCTTCGTATCCGACAACCTTGTACATCCTGCTCCCCATTATCACAATGTCGCCCATTTTCACATTCATCAGGTCAGCGAACATAGCGTCATTTTCGGGAATAGTAAGTTTAGCAGGATTTTCTGCTGCGCGGAAAGCCTCTTGCGCCTGTTCTTGGGTGAGCTCCTGTGCATAAGTAGATAGCGATACAATAAGCAGTAAAAATAAATTCCTCATATGATCTGATTTTCGACGAATATACAACTTGGTTACAAAAAATTCCTTCTTCATTACAAAACAAAACTTTAACACGTACGTAAATAGCTGTAAGTCATATTTTTGCAACAAATCTGCAAATCTTTGTGAACATTTTTTTGGCTATTTATTAACAGAAACGCCTATATTTGCCTTTCCTCAAATTCACAACAGACTAAAAACACAACGGGATGAAAACACTTTCTGATATTGATTTTAAATATAAAAAGGCAATAATAAGGGTAGATTTCAATGTCCCGCTCGATGAAAATTTCAACGTTACCGACGACACAAGGATCGAAGCCGCAAAGCCGACCATCGATAAAATCCTGAAGGATGGTGGCAGTGTAATACTGATGTCGCACCTCGGCAGGCCGAAAGGCAAAGAGGATAAATACTCCCTAAAGCACATTGTAAAGAAAACATCTGAAATACTGGGTGTTGAAGTGAAATTCGTAGACGATAGCATAGGTGACAAGGTAACCCAGGCGGCTGCCGACCTGAAACCTGGCGAAGTACTGCTTCTGGAAAACCTCCGTTTTTACAAAGAAGAAGAGGCTGGCGACGAAGGCTTTGCCGAAAAGCTGAGCAAGCTGGGCGATGTGTATGTGAACGATGCCTTTGGTACCGCACACCGCGCGCACGCTTCTACAACGATAATAGCAAATTATTTCCCTGAAAATAAAGTGTTTGGCACACTGCTTGCCAAGGAGATCGAAAGTTTGGACAAGGTGCTTAAAAACAGCGAAAAGCCGGTAACGGCCGTTTTGGGCGGGTCGAAAGTTTCGTCTAAGATCACGGTTATCGAAAACATCCTGGACAAGGTAGATCACCTGATCATAGGCGGTGGCATGACCTTTACGTTTGTAAAAGCTCAGGGAGGGAAAATTGGCGACTCGATATGCGAGGACGACAAGCAGGACCTTGCCCTTGACATTTTAAAGCTGGCTAAAGAGAAGAATGTACAGATACACCTTCCGGTTGACGTTATTGCTGCCGATGGGTTTAAGAACGATGCCAACACGAAAGTGGTGGACGTGAACGAGATACCGGACGGATGGCAGGGCCTTGATGCCGGGCCGAAGTCGCTGGAAAACTTTAAAAAAGTGATCCTGGAGTCCAAAACCATACTATGGAACGGGCCGCTGGGTGTATTTGAAATGGAAAACTTTGCCAAGGGCACAATAGCGCTGGGCAACTTTATAGCCGAGGCTACAGAAAAAGGGGCTTTCTCGCTGGTAGGCGGGGGCGACTCTGTAGCGGCAGTAAAACAGTTTGGCCTTGAGCCGAAGATGAGTTACGTTTCCACGGGCGGTGGCGCCATGCTGGAAATGCTGGAAGGAAAAACACTACCGGGAATTGCTGCTATACAGGGCAATTAGTGTTAAAGTTTATAATAGAAAACACACTATCGAGTTATTATACACTTGTGGCTTTGTAAAGCCCTGTAATTTAACTCTTTAAAAAAGTAAATTATGATTAAAAAAAGAGTAATGCCATTTATGCTCGCGCTCGTTCCCTTTGTGGGCTTTGCCCAGGAAAGCGCCGATGCAGGCATCCCTTTTAAGACTGAAACGAAATTATCCTATTTAGATTCCATTAAGGCATCATTCACGCACCACTCTGAAATGGCCTGTATCGACAGCCTTTGGCTGAAGGAGCTTGCTAATGAAGACCTTTTCCAGGGCATGCAGGAAGACCTGAAGAACATCAACCCCGACGTTGAGGTGGACTATGCCCTTGACACCGAACTGCTGAAGAAAAGGCTGGCAGACCTCGATGCGAAGTCGCCCTTCAACATCGAGTACAGCAAGGGGCTGGAGAACATCATTAAATCGTACCTCAAGAACAGGCCGCGATCGTACGAGCGCCTCATGGCCATATCGGAATTCTACTTCCCAATGTTCGAGGAGCACCTTGCCAAGTACAATGTGCCGATCGAGATAAAATACCTTGCCGTGATCGAGTCGGCGCTTAACCCAAGGGCAAAGTCGAGGGTAGGGGCAACCGGATTGTGGCAGTTCATGTACCCAACGGGCAAGCAGTACAACCTTGAGGTAAACTCGTATGTTGACGAGCGCAGCGACCCTTTGAAGGCTACCGAGGCAGCTTGCAAATACCTGTCGAGCCTGTACAACATCTTTGGCGACTGGGATTTGGTGCTGGCATCGTATAATGCCGGCCCGGGTAACGTGACCAAGGCCATCCGCCGCTCAGGGACCTACCACAACTACTGGAACATCCGCAAGAACCTGCCGCAGGAAACACAAGCCTATGTGCCAACGTTCCTTGCGACCATGTACATTTACGAATATGCAAAAGAGCACGGCATCAAGGCTAAAAAAGCACCGCTTACTTACTTTGAGACCGATACGATAATGGTAAAGCGCCAGTTCTCGTTCAAGCAGATATCCAAGCTGCTCGATATCCCGGTAAGCCAGCTGCAGTTCCTTAACCCGATCTATAAGCTTGACATTGTTCCTTACACTTCTGATAAAGCACATTTCATCAGGCTGCCCAAGGATAAGGCCGCCATATTCGCATCGAACGAAAATTCTGTATACGCCTTTATCGATCATGAGGAAAGCCTTCGCGAAAAGCCATTCTTCGTGAACAAGCCGGAAACCGCGTATGCGTCTAACGATTCAACGCCATCGGTAAAGAAAAAGAGAACAGCTTCTACATCTACAAAGTCGTATACGGTAAAGCGCGGTGATAACCTTGGTGAAATTGCCAATAAGCATGGCGTAAGCGTAGCTGATCTTAGGAAGTGGAACAAGATAAAAGGCAACAACATCATGGCCGGGCAGAAGCTGAAGATACAGAAAACGATCATGATCAGCACGCCGGTTAAAGAGGAAGAAGCTATTGCTGCCAGGCATGTGAAGGAAACTAAAGAAGCGAAAAGCAAAGCTGCTGTTGCTGAAGTTACTAAAGATGCCGAGAGTACTGATGAGCCTGCAGTTGAAGTGGCCGAAACCGAAGCTAAAACCGAAATTGCTGCCAAAGAGCCAAGAAAGTCCAGGACTACCAGCTATGAGGAGCAGCGCATGTACATTGTACAAAAAGGAGATTCATTGTTCAGCATTGCCAAAAAGCATCCGGGCGTAACGGTTGAGAACCTGAAGAACTGGAACAAGATACAGGGCGAGAGCATCCAGCCGGGCATGCAGCTTAAGGTGAACGAGGCCAACTAATCAAACTACATCCCCATGGGAAAAATGAAACAATTCGCTTGTTTTGTTTTTATGCTTTGCTGCATGGCCTGCAAAACGGTTGAAGAACCCGCGGTTGAAGAACCCGGGGGCAACCTCAATGAAATATCCATTGTTATAGACGATGTGCTATGGAACGGCGAGGTGGGCGACGGGCTTCGGAGGAAGTTTGCCGCCCCGCTCGACGGGCTTAGCCAGGAGGAGCCATTGTTTACCCTCAACCAGTTTAACGATACGTCTTTTGACCGTGACCTGACTAAATTACGCAACATCATTGTTGTCGACAAATCCGGAAAAAGGGATTTTATGTTCAGGCAGGACGGAAACTGCAAACCCCAGAACATTTTCACGATACAGGGCCGGTCCATAGATGAACTGCTCGAGCTCATCGACATGCATGCCGATGAGGTGATCCGCACTATGAAGCAAACGGAGATCACCGAACTGCAGAAGCGTCATGAAAAGGCCGGACTGATGGAGGTAAGCCGCTTTGCATCGCAGTACGGCATTTCGATAAAGGTACCGTCATCTTACGGGCTGCCAGTGAAGAATGACAAATTCCTCTGGCTCAAAAAAGACATTCCGAGCGGAAATACCAACATACTGATCTATTCGGTCAAATATAATGTGCTTGAAAAGAACAAGGACATCCTGAATGACATCATTAAAATGCGCGACTCCATTGGCAGACAGTATATACACGGTACAGAACCGGGTACGTACATGGTGACCGAGGAAGCCTATTCACCTTACTTTTTCATGACAAGCTTTAACGACAGGAGAGCTTTTGAGACCCGCGGCAACTGGGAAATGGAGGGTGATTTCATGAACGGGCCTTTCCTGAATTATGCCATACGCGATGATAAGCACCAATGCTACCTAGTGGTAGAGGGGTTCATCTATAGCCCGTCTTCACCCAAGCGTGACCTTATCATGGAACTTGAGTCTGTGATCAAGTCTATAAAATTCTTATGATGCCTGAATTCAAAATAAAGCGATTTAACGAACTTTCTTTGCCTGAACTATACCAAGTCCTGCAATTGCGCAGTGAAGTGTTCGTAGTGGAGCAAAACTGCGTTTACCAGGACATTGATGGCAAAGATGACAAAGCATTGCACCTGCTTGGCGCTTTCGACGGAAAGATCGTGGCCTACACGCGCCTTTTTGCCCCGGGATACTACTTTGACAATGCATCCATAGGCCGGGTAGTCATCAGTCCGTTATATCGTGACCGAAAATGGGGTCATGACCTTATAAAGGCTTCAATTGAAGGGATAAAAGAGAATTTCGGCACCGGGAACATTACTATTTCGGCACAGCTGTACCTCAAAAGATTCTATGAAAGCCATGGGTTCGTTCAGGATGGGGAGGAATATTTAGAGGATGACATACCGCATATCAGGATGCACTTGATCTCAGATTTTTGATTTCAGATTTTTGATTTCAGATTGAACTTCACTCTCACTATTATCATGATGAGGACTTTAAATTAATTCAATATGGCAGATTGTAAGATTCAATTGGGAGAGACATTTTTGGATCCATGAGGATTTTTTTCAATTGGCGCTGTATTACATCTATCAGGAGGTAAAAAAACCGGAATATACTCAAATAAATAATAAAAGCCTCTTCTTGGAAGATTTGGAGTTTCAGGTAAATGGGTATGCCTCAACATACTTAACTCTCGGGTGGGATGATCTTATAGATTCTCCCTCAAAAAAATCATTAGAAGAATTAAAAGCACTAAATACTGAAGATACGCACATTAAGCATTGGGTAAAACCTTTTCCTGTTCATTTTTTGATAAAAATAATAAACGCATTGATTCAAGTAATCCTGGGCACGTGGTCATACAATGATCAAGATATAGGAAACGATTTTTTGTAACTTAATTCACCAAGTCAATTCTATAAACAACCAGTCAGAGTGTAGCTCTGATCTAAAATATACCCTCTGCAATCTGAAATTCCTCAGGAAGCTCAATCTGAAATCTGAAATCTACAATCTGAAATAATTAAATCTTCGTGATCACCAACTCTACCCTGCGGTCATATTCGCTGCCTTTGCCCAGTGGCTTGGTGTTCCCATAGCCTTTATAGGTCATGCGGGATTTCGGGATATTTTTTGAGGCAAGGAATTTATACACCGTGAGCGCCCTGTTGCCGGAAAGCTCCCTTTTTTTGGTATCCTTATCTATAGCCTCTTTGTGGAAGGAAGGGGTGCAGCAAATGTGCCCCTGGATCTCAAAGCTAAGGTTTTTGTATTTCTGCAGCAGGCGGGCTACCTTTTCAAGCTCGGTGCGCGATTTAGCGGTAAGCTTACTGCTGCCCCGCTCGAAAAGTATGTTCTCAAGGTAAATGTGGTCACCCACGATCATGTCTTTCTTGATCGTATTGTAAAAACCGGGATCCAGCTTTGGCGGTGGTGCGGGCCTAAAGTTGACCACGACATCTACCCGGCGGTTCTTGGAACGTACTTCACTCACATTGTCTATGTCCTCATCGAGCATGATCCGGCCCTTGCCCTCGATGGTCACGATGATCTTGTTCCTGATCCCGCGGCCAATGAGCGTATCGCGGATGGTATGGGCACGGTTGGTAGAAAGCTTAAAGTTGTAGGCATCTTTCCCACGGTCGTCGCAATACCCGAATATCTGGATCGTTTCGATGCGTGTGGTATCTATGGCCTTGATAAAAGCCACCACATTGTTGCCCTGCTTGTCGTCAAGGTTATATTTGTTCACATCGAAGTAAACGGAATATACGGTCTCCTCCTGTGCCATGAGGGGCTGCACAAGCAAAAGCACCGCTAAATAGAATAATTTTTTCATCAATCGTTGTTATGTCCGGGATGTTCGTCCACGCGTGAAAGCACCATGTCTTCCGGCGGGTGGATCACTATTGGGAACTTCTCTACTTTTACCGAGCTGCTGTCCAACCCGAATGCACGGCCTTCGGAAAGGCTCACCTGTTTCAGGATGAAATAAATGTCGAGAACGATCCTTTCGTACCATGGCAGGTCATTGTCGTATGACAGGAATTTTTCTATCAGTACGAACTTAAAGTCCCCGATCACATTATTACGGTTAAGCGACTCGTAGCGGCTGGTAATGTCTACTTCGCCCTTTTGTACCATGTCGCGCACCACCTGCTTGAACATCAGGTTGATCCTTGGCGCTATTCGGAAACCGAGGTAGAAGTCTACCCTTATAACGTCATCTTTCATGATCTCGCGTACGCGGTACTCCATTTTGTAAGGCTCATCCAGTACATTAACATGGACGAACCAGTAAATGTCGGCCCGTTTTGGCCTTTTTTGCAATATGGAGTAGATGATCTTCGATTCGATCTCATCGCCCAGGTGGGCATTGGTCATGTAGACCAGGTGGGTGGCATACTTGGGTATCGACTCATCATTGCTGAGTTCGGCAAGCACCTGCTTATAATTCGCGATCTTGGTGAATTCAGTGTACTCGCTGCGTATCTTTTTCGCCCAAAACCATACGGTCATTACAATGGCCAGTACACCCGTAATAATTACCGATACATAACCCCCATTATGGAACTTGTCGATGTTGGCAATGAAGAAGGCACTTTCAATTACAAGGTATATAGCAATGACAGCAAGTATGAGCACTGTAGGATAACGCCTTGTCGCCATGAATACGCCCAAAAGAGAAGTGGTCATGAGCATACAGATAACAATAGCAAGACCGTAGGCAGCCTCCATGGCGCTTGATTCGCGGAAGTATAATACGATCGAAACACAGCCTGCGAAAAGCATCCAGTTAACCGACGGGATGTACAGCTGCCCTTTGAGATCGGAGGGGTATTTTACAGAGACTTTTGGCCAGAAATTGAGGCGCATGGCTTCGGATATCATGGTGAATGACCCGCTTATCAATGCCTGTGATGCGATCACCGCCGCCGATGTGGCAATGGCGATCCCGAAAGGAAGGAACCAGTCGGGCATCAGCAGGAAGAAGGGGTTAGCCGGATTTGTGGCCTTACCGCTTATTTCTGTAAGTGTTTGCCCTGAATGTGCAATGAGGTATGCACCCTGCCCAAAGTAACTGAGCACAAGTGTAAGTTTTACATAGATCCAGCTCACGCGTATGTTATTCCTGCCGCAGTGTCCCATGTCGCTGTACAGTGCTTCGGCCCCGGTCGTACACAGGAAAACCATTCCCAACACATAAAAGCCCTGTGAATGCAGGTCAAAAAGATACACAAGGTAGTAGGGATTGAGTGCTTTAAGTACAGATATATTACCGGAAAGCGCTATCAGCCCCAATACGCCAAGCATCGTGAACCAGATCATCATCATAGGCCCGAAAGCCTTGCCTATAAGGGAGGTGCCAAAACGCTGTACAAAGAAAAGCACGAATAATATGGCTATTACGATAGGCACGGTGTCCAGTTCTTCATTATAAACCTTTAATCCCTCTATCGCAGATGATACGGAGATGGGTGGCGTAATGAAACCGTCGGCAAGAAGGCAGCTGCCCCCGATGATCGCCGGCACGAGCATCCACCGTTTCTTGAATCGTTTTAAAAGAGTATACAGCGAGAATATGCCACCCTCGCCCTTATTATCGGCTTTAAGGGTAAGCCAGACGTATTTGATCGTGGTTTGCAGGGTCAGGGTCCAAAATATGGCCGATAGCGCCCCCAGGACTACCTCTTCGCGAATAACTTCGGCTTTTCCTTCATGCATCCCGAAAATAGCCCGCATTACATACAGCGGCGAGGTTCCGATATCCCCGTAAATAATCCCCAAAGTAACAATAAGTCCGCCTAAGGTAACTTTGTTAATGTGTTTGTGATTGCCCACGATAAATGTGAATTAAAAGAGCAAAGGTATATGTTTTTTGTAAATCAGGTTATTGCAGTGCATTATATTTCACGGTTGCTGTAATAAGATGTAAAAAACCTGCAGTTAAATTATATTTTGCCAATGGTTTTGCCGTTGCGCGACCATTCGCTCCACGAACCAACATATAATTTCGCGATGCCCAGGCCGGCATATTCGAGGGCCAGCAGTGTGTGGCATGCCGTAACACCCGACCCGCAATGTACTATCACATTTTCCATCCGGATGCCGCCCAGTGCCGTAGTGTATATGTCATTTAGTTCTTTAGGCGGAAGAAATTTTCCGTTAGCAGCAAGGTTAGAGGCGAACGGAATGTTCACTGCCCCAGGTATATGCCCGGCAACCAGATCGATAGGTTCGGTAATGCCGTCAAAACGTTCCTTGTCCCTAACATCGATCACAAGAAGGTCATCTGCGGAAGCGGCGATCTCAACTTGCGCGATATCTGCGGCAGGCAGTTGCCAGTTAGAGAATTTGTGATCTTCGGTTGGTATAGCAGTAGTAACCGCATCAGTAACACAAAATCCCTGTTCTTCAGCAGCCTGCATCCCGCCATTGATCAGCTGCACCTTATCATGCCCTGCAGCCCTGAGCATCCACCAAAAGCGTGCGGCCGGGTTGGCGCCATTCTTGTCATCATATACGACCACATGGCTTTCGGGCGTAATGCCCAGCCTGCCCAGCACTTTGCCGAATCGTTCAGGAGAGGGCAGGGGGTGCCTGCCGCCATCGGCTGGGTTATCGGTCACTCCGGCAAGGTCGGTGTTGAGGTCAACATACAACGAGCCTTCCAGATGCCGCTTGTTATACCTTTCTTCCGATGGCCCTGTATCGATAAGAATGTATGTTTGTCTTGGTAATAACAGTAACTCTTTAGGCTCGATAACAGGAGGGAATAGTGTATCCATGATAAAAGTGATCCCGGCATTGCTGCCGGGACCGGTATTATTTTAAAAGAATCTTATTGTATTGCGCGGTGTTGTTGAGCAGTGCCGCCGCTTTTTGTATCTCGGGATTGCTTGTCGTGTAATATTTGTACAGGCCCTCCTTGTACTGGTAACGCTTTATCAGCTCATCGAGCAGCAGCTGTTTGATCTCGCCTTTATGCGTGGCCAGCTCTTTTTCTTCGCTCTTTTGAAGGGCGGCCAATAACTGGTTGTATTCGGTGGCAATGCTTTGGTCTACCTTTTCCTTTTTCGCGACTTCCAGTGTAGCTTTCAGTGATTTTTCGGTTTCGGTATCAAATTCGAACTTTTCCTTTTTCAGGTAAGCTTTAAAGGCTTCGAATTCCGCGTCGCTAATGTTCGGAATAGCTGTGCCTACATTCGGGTTCTTGTAATAATATACCGTTGCATAATTAAAAATACCATCCTTGCGGATCAGTGCATCGGCTATGGCACTTTGCTTCGACTCATCCAGTTCCACATCCGGTAATATCCCGCCACCGTCATACACCGTCCTGCCCTGGCGGGTCTTGAAGGCGTTGTAGTCTTTTTTATCAATGCGTATGGCTTTGCCGTCAGCATCCTTGTGGGTGTAATCAAGCGCCTGTATGCCGCGTCCTGATGGCGTGTAATAGCGTGAAATGGTCACTTTTACCTGGGTGCCATAGGTAAGGTCGAGCGGACGTTGTACCAATCCCTTACCAAAGCTCCTGCTGCCCACGATCACCGCACGGTCAAGGTCCTGCAATGCGCCCGCCACTATCTCCGATGCCGATGCGCTCTTGCCATCGACCAGGACAACCAGCGGGATGTCGAGGTCTACCGGGGCTTTTTGGGTTTTGTAAGTGTTATTGTATTTTTCGTTTTTCGATCTGGTCGTCACTATGGTCTCATCCTGCTTTACGAACAGGTTGCAGATGCTTACCGCCTCATTTAAAAGCCCACCGGGATTGCCCCTAAGGTCGAGGATGATGCTTTTGGCACCCTGTCCCTTCAGGTCAACAAGCGCTGCCTTGGTTTCCTGCGAAGCTTTGGCGTTGAACTGCGACAGCACGATATATCCGGTCTCCTTTCCAACCAAAGAATAATATGGTACAGCTTTTACATCCACCTCATTCAGCGTAAGCTGTGTGCTCATCTGCTTGCCCTGGCGCAGGTACTTGATGTCGATCTTTGTATTGCGGGAGCCCTTCAGCAATTCGCCGGCATCTTCCTTAAAATTCGCCAAAACGACGTCGCCTATCTGCACGATCTCGTCACCTGCCTTGAGGCCTGCCTTATCGGCAGGGTAATCCTTATATGGCTCCTTGATGATGAGCCTTCCGTCCTTGCGGGCGATCAGCGCGCCAATGCCGGTATATTCACCTGTGCTGTTGATCTTGAACTTTGCTACATCCTGCTCGTTGAAATAGTTGGTATACGGGTCCAGGTCCTCCAGCATGCTCTTTATGGCTTTGTCCATCAGCTGGGCGGGGTTGGTCTCGTCGACATAGTTATTGTTCACGGTCTTGAACAATGTCGTGAATATCTCTATCTGCTTGGCGATCTCAAAGAAATCGTCCTTAAAGCTTACTCCCACGAACATGAACCCTGCGGCAAGCGTGGGCAGTACATATCTTTTCTTTAGCTTTATAAACATAATATCGTCCTTTATTTTGATGATGGTAATCGTGTTACGAAAATAAGGATTAAAGGCATATCAATAACCATCGGGTACCGAAAGTTTATGCTTGTTCCTGAATATCAAACGAAAAAAGGGAAAGGAAAGTATGGAGTATTACTGATCAGGCCTCACCAGTGAGAGGTGCGATGGGTACGGTATTAGATATCCTCCTGTGCTGCGAACTTCTCGAACAACTGCACTGTTTTGGCATTGATCTCCTCAAACGACAGCCGGTCCTTTGTTTGGTACAGGAACATCATGGCGTAGGGCTTACCTGTGGCTTCAGCCAAAATGTGCTTATGATGGCGGTAGGTTTCGCGAAGCACACGCTTAAAGTAGTTGCGGTCATGTGCTTTTTTGAAGTATTTTTTGGATACCGAAACGCCCATCTGCATCACTGCGCCTTCCTCGGGCTGCAGAACGTACACCAAACGCAACGGGTATTTCGACACCGATCTCCCTTCGGTGAACAAGAGGTCTATGGTGGTTCGGCTTTTCAGCTTTTCTTCTCTTGGGTATGTGTAGCGCCTGTTTTCCATCGGTGGCAAAGGTACGAAGTATTGGAGAGAATCTATCGGTATTTAAATGTCCCGATAAATTCAAAAGTCCCCACCCTTTCCACTTCGCCTTCAAATTCAACATCGTAGATAACAATAAAGCAATTTCGGCCGATCAATTTTATCTGCTGCAACTTCTCTGAAAAATTTTCAAAATACGAAAAACGGTTAAACACCTCGGTAGTATTTTCCGAAGCATCGAACAAAACCTCTATAAGGTCAGCATCATAATGATCGATCCTAAAATCGTTCATGAAGCCGGACGTCATGTTCCCTTCATCATCATAATTTTCAGCAATATAGTCTGCAAGTTGGTCCTTTCCCTCAAGATTCCCAACCCAAACCGAAATATAAGCGTCTTTTTCCATAAAAGTGAATTACAGAATATTGGCCCAAATGTATGAAAAGAGGCACAAAAGAATGATTATTTTCGCAATTAAAATATTTTTTTCTTAGATTTGTTCCGAATAATACTTTCACTAAAATTTTTTGATAATGGTATCATATAGGGTAGGAGAATATATCGAGGCAAAGGGGATAAGCTATTATGCGTTTGAAAACAGCCTGGGTGCCAGCCGCGGCAGTATTTCCAAAGCGGTGAAGGACGGCAAGAGCATCGGTTCGAACGTATTGGAAAAAATACTGGCCACATATCCGGACATTAATCCCGGGTGGCTGCTTACAGGGGAAGGGAACATGTTCACCGAAGAAGGGCCTAACGTGAAAACCTATCGCCTTAAAACCGATACTACGGTTGAAAGCCAGCAGATACCTTTATACGATCTTGAAGCTGTGGCGGGGCTCGTGCCGATTTTTGCGAATACCAATGCCCAGAAGCCCGTAGACCATATTTCCATACCCCATCTTCCAAAATGCGACGGTGCAGTGTACGTGACCGGCGACAGTATGGACCCACTATTAAAAAGTGGCGACATTGTAATGTATAAAGAAGTCCAGGACATTCAGAATGGCATCTTCTGGGGCGAAATGTACCTTCTTGGTATCGATATGGGAAGTGGCGAAGAATATATTACAGTAAAGTATGTGCAGCGCTCCGAACATCCCGGGTGTGTGAAGCTGGTAAGCGAGAACCAAAGGCATCAGCCCAAGGATATAGAAATGGACAAGATCCGGGCTTTGGCATTGGTCAAGGCCAGTATCAGGATGAACGCGATGAATTAGGGCGGCATAAAATTTTACGTAGCGGACCTGACAAGTTTTAAAACCTGTCAGGTCCGTTTCGATTTGTACAGTTGTGTGGATCCATTCTCCACAAGATTTTCTACAGGTTTCCACAATTCTCTACAAATGTGCATCAATTACTTACGGACCTATTATGCGTGTTTTATTTGAACAATTTGTTGTTATTCAGTAATTTATGCATAGGTCTTATAGAAATGTCACCTTACGGATCAATTTAGGCATCCTGCTTGCATATTGCAATAGTATACGACATGATCTAAACCATATACGATACGACATTATGAAAAACCTATTTTTAAGCGCATTAATGCTTACCGGAGCGGTAGCTATGGCGCAGGAAGCCAAGACGCAAACATCTACAACTACCAAAGCCCAGCCGGCACAAACAACACAAACTACCACTACTGCCAAAGCGACCGAAGTGAAGCCTGCGGCACCGGCACAAACCGCACAGCCTGCGCAGCAGCCAGCAACTGTAAAGAAGATCGAAACCACTGTGAAAGAGGAAAAGGTTGAAGTTAAAAAGGCTGAACCAGCTAAAAAGTCTGACTAACCCGGAACTTTTAGCGCCTATATATATCCATAGCAAAACAGGTTTTTATCTATTTTATCTGTTTTCACAAACCTCCGGCCCGCAACAACCGGAGGTTTTTCCGTTTGTATGCAACAAAAAAGCGGTACCATCACGATACCGCTTTTGTTTTTTTAGATTCCGGAAAATCCTTATTTGGCTCCCTTTATAAACGCATTGTTATCCTTGTTCACATCAGCCATGAGCTCGCTTGGATCCATTACAAAAACCTGTATCGATGCTTTAGGCTTATTAATGGTAAATTCATACGTTTGGTGACCCCAGTCCCAGGCATCCAGCACCGTGCGTTTAAGGTTCGGGTACGGATTGTCTTTGGTATAACGCATCATTTGCAGCGGGATGTAGTAGCTCTCCTGAGTACCGTCCTCATATACTACGATAATGTCTATCGGCATCGGCATACGCCCAATGCGCTCCAATGTTATTTTCGTCGAATTTCCGGCTTCTGTCATTTCCTTTATCCCATAATCAATGGTGTTCGTTGTCTGGCACCAGTCAGTAAGGTACCAGTCCAGGTGCGCGCCGCTCACTTTCTCTGCGGTACGTTTGATGTCCATAGGTGTAGGATGGGTAAACTTATAATCGGCATAAAAACGCTTAAGTGTCTTGGCCAGGTTATCCTGCCCTATGAGGTAGCCGAGCTGTGCAAGGAATATTTCGCCCTTAACATAAGAGGCTATGCTGTACAGCCTGTTGGTATCGTACCTGTCGGCATGCGTGGTCAGGGGCTGTTCCTTACCGCTTTTTACCATGGCAAAATAAGCAGAATAAGCACCTTTGAAAATATTTGGCTCTTCCTCACCCGGCTTCACTGTTGGGGGCATTACCGCCTCCATGGCCAGTGCTTCAATGTACGAGGTAAAGCCTTCATCCATCCAACCGTGCTTTGATTCGTTAGATGCCAGCACGTGCTGGAACCATGAGTGGCCGAATTCGTGCGCGGTCACTTCGACCAACCCGGCGAACGAGCGGCCTGTGATCAGTGTACACATGGCATACTCCATACCACCGTCGCCGCCCTGTATCACAGAGTACTGCTTGTATGGGTAATTGCCAATGGTCTTGTTGTAGAATGACAGTATCTCGGCAGTTTTTGGCTGCAGCTTTTTCCAGCCGTCTACGGTTTCCGGTGTATTTTTGTATAGGAAATGCAGTTCGGTATTGTTGTCGCCCATTATCTTGTCGTGGGCGAAATTTGGGTCGGCAGCCCAGGCGAAATCATGTACCATAGGGGCAACAAAGTGCCAGGTCAATGTTTTTGCTTTCTTAGGGTATTGCACCTTTACGCCAGCATCTTCATAGCCTTTACCTATCTCATTTTTGTTTTGGAGATAGCCTGTACCGCCGATGGTGTAGGTTTTATCGATAGTGATGTTCACATCAAAATTACCCCACACACCATGGAATTCACGCGCTATGTATGGGTTAGCATGCCAGCCTTCAAAGTCGTACTCGGCCATTTTAGGGTACCATTGGGTCATGGAGAGCGCCACGCCCTCAGCATTGTTCCTTCCGCTGCGGCGCACCTGTACCGGTACCTGCCCGTCAAAATTAAGGGTAAGTGTCGTCGACTTGCCCGGGTACAGCGGCTTGGCCAACTCTACCTCAAGTACAGTTCCTGCCACTTTATTACGAAGATCGGTGCCATCCTGCTTCAGGTTGGTTATTTTCAGGTAGCCGATCTCATCGGGCTTCAATGAGCTGATGCGACTTTCCTTTACCGTTTTCTCGGCAGTTTTAAAGGTCTTCACCATTCGTCCGTCAGGGTCGGGAATGTGCTTAAGCCTGCCATCCATTTCGCTTCCCGGCTGGAAGGCATTGTTGTACAGGTGGTAAAAAACACGGTATAGCGTGTCCGGAGAGTTATTGGTGTACACCAGTTCCTGCTTGCCCGTATACTTATACGTTTTCACGTCCATGTTCACATCCATCTTATAATCCACGTGCTGTTGCCAGTAGCCCGGGTTCGGGTTTTTCTGTGCAAATAGGCCTGAAGCCGAAAGCAATGCTGCTAAGAGTAATTTTTTCATGCGTTAAAAATAAAAAAAACGGAAGGGATTTCGCCCTTCCGTCATATTGTTTTTTGTCAGGATCATTTTTTTGAAGCCATCTTATCAGCCATGATAAGCGCGTTGTAGGCATTTACGATCTTGCCCGACCTCGACAGCTCTTTGAACGAACGTGTTTCATCGGGTGCGTCAGGACTGTCCTTGCTCAGCTTTACCGTAAGGTTCACAGCAATTCCCGAATCCATGAGTATGTGCTTTACCTGCGACGCGGTAAGGCTTGGGTAGTAGGAACGGATAAGCGCTGCCACACCCGCCGCGTTTGGAGAGGCCATTGAGGTTCCCTGCAAAAATTCGTATTTGTTGTTTGGCGTAGTAGCGTAAATGCGTACACCCGGCGCAAATACATCTACATCCGTCTTGCCATAGTTAGAGAAGTCGGCAAGCAGGTCTTCATTGAACGGATTGTTGATGGCGCCAATGGTCAGTACGTTATCAGCAATCTCTTTTCCACTCAATTTGTCGTCGTTGGGGAAACGTTCGCCCCTGTCGGTTGCGTTCAGGTCTTTACTTTCGTTACCGGCAGCAAATACTATAAGCACATCTTTATCGGCAGCATATTTTATCGCGTCATACACCCATTCCGCGTGGGGTGAGTAGTATTTGCCAAAGCTTCCGTTGATCACTTTTGCACCGTTGTCCACAGCATAACGTATGGCCAATGCCACGTCTTTATCATACTCATCGCCATCCGGCACTGCTCGTACGGCCATGATCTCCACATTATTGCTGGCAACACCATCGCCGCCCAGTCCGTTATTCCTTACCTGTGCAATAATGCCTGCCACGTGGGTCCCGTGCTTGGCGCCTTCGCGATCTGGGCCTATTACGTTATTGTTACCATACTTGCGGTCGTTAATATCTTCCGGGTTGTCACCTACTATTTTGCGCCCGTCAAACTTCAGGTTGAGGTTGTAGGCAAGCATATCGTCAAAATGCTCTTTTGCTCCTTTGATCTCCTCATTGAACTCTTCCCTTGGCACATTGGTGAATATCTCAATAAAGTTCTCCTTAACGGCATTCAGCCTGGCATCGGTAGTCTTGAAGTTTTTCAGGTCTTCAACCGTATAATCTTTTTTACCGATCTTTTCCTGGAATGTTTTGTCGATGTCTGCTATGAAGTCGATCTTTTGTTTTTCAGCTTTCGCTTCACGTATCTCCTTGTCAAATTCAGCCTTGGCCCTTTTGTACAATGCCGACCCATCATCGCCTTTTTTCACGATGCGCGCATATTCAAGATTCTCGTGGTGCGCTTCGCCAAGGAAATTCCAACCGTGGATGTCGTCGATATATCCGTTTCCGTCATCGTCCTTGCTGTTACCCGCTATCTCCTTTGGATTTGTCCATATCACAGGAGCCAGGTCCGGGTGTTCAATGTCCACCCCTGAGTCGATCACGCCTACGATTATCTTTTTAGCTGTTTTGCCTTTCAAAAGCTCGTATGCCCTGTCAACACTCATTCCCGGGATGCTATCCTTCACGAGGTCGAGGTGGCTCCAGCGCTGTTCCTGGTTATCGGTAAGTGCCGCTTTCTTGGCAACTATGGGCTTGGTAATGGCAATGGGCTCTGCCGTGATCGACCTTGTCGTACCACAACCCGTAAGGAATAATGCAAGGGCTGCCGACAGGTAAAGTGACCTGAATTTCATATTCTTGAATTTACAATTTAATATTTGACTAAATTACTCCTTGTTGGTTACATCCTACAGGGATTTTAACATTTTGTTGTGATATAGATTTGGTTTGAAACTAGATAAAGAAGCGGTGTGGATCACTTCGCTAATTCTTAAACAGATCAATTAATCAGGCTAAAGAACATCTCCACATTTAAAAATATCTTTGAGCCTTATACCTTTGTCGGTATGCTCCACGGTGATCAGCTCATTGTGTGCATCGTGTTCCAAAAACAGATAATAATTATTATCGGCAGCGGCATTCAGGAATTTCGCCTTTTCGTCCAATGTCAATAACGGGCGCGTATCGTAACCCATAACGTAAGGAAGCGGAATGTGTCCCGCTGTAGGAAGCAGGTCGGCCATGAAAACAATGGTCTTGCCATTGTAATTAATGTGCGGTATCATCTGCTTTTCGGTATGCCCGTCGGCAAAAAAGATACCGAAGCCCAATTCACTTTCATCCAGGTGATCACCGTTAGGCCTGCTGATGAATTTCAACTGCCCGCTTTCCTGCATCGGGATGATATTCTCCTGCAGGAACGATGCCTTTTCGCGCGCATTGGGTTTTGTAGCCCATTCCCAATGATTCTCGTTGGTCCAGTAGTGGGCATTTTTAAAGGCAGGCTCGTAGCCGGTACGGTCCTTGTTCCACTGCACGCTGCCCCCGCAATGGTCGAAATGGAGGTGCGTCATAAACACATCGGTCACATCATCGCGGTGAAAGCCATGTGCCGCCAGCGACTTGTCGGTAGTATGGTCGCCCCATAGGGAGTAGTACCCGAAAAACTTGTCACTCTGCTTGTTGCCCATCCCGGTATCTATGAGTATCAGCCGGTCGCCGTCTTCAATGAGCAGGCAGCGGGCGGCAAGGTCTATCTGGTTATTTTCGTCGGCGGGATTGGTTTTGGTCCAAATGGGCTTCGGCACCACGCCAAACATCGCACCACCGTCGAGCTTAAAGTTTCCGGTTTCTATAGGGTAAAGTTTCATTGTTTATTTGTTTGGAGCCAAATTAAGGATTTAATTCCGGGAGTTAAAGCCCGATCATTAAAAACAGCTACGCTAACGAATTTCATCCATAGATACCCGGTTGAATAAATTTGCTTTACGGATGTCATACCAAAATATAATCAAGCAGTAAAAGCATTATTTTTGGACCGATCAATAACAGTAACTGCTATGAAATTCCCGCAAGAACTGACCGACAGCCTGGCTGCATTAAGCTACATCCACTTGTCGAAAGTGCCCTATGATACCAAAGTCCCGGCGCTAAGAAGAGAATCCCAAAAGATTATGGCCCTGAGGGACTGGGCAGAATCCCATACTGAGCCTATCGATGGCTGGATGGAATTGTATTTCAGTTATTTGGAGCGTATGGCAATAGATATCGATCCGGTACGGGATAGCTGGACAGCCTATTACGAGCTGAAAGGTATACTGCGATCGTTGCTGTTCACAATGATGTGTAGGCAAAAACAAACCAGGGGGTCTGTACTGGAATTTGGTAAAAACCTCAATGACAGGTTGCTGCTGCACCGTCACGGCGCATTGATCTCCGGGCACGTAATGGACATGCTGGTGGACTATCCCGACCCCATTAAAATAAACTTCGGTTTGCATGACGAAGCCGCTGATGCCATGTATGAAGTATATGCCTTGTGGATAGATACTTTGTTCGAACTTGCGTCAAAAGCAACTTCGGCCACTCAGGTGCATCGCCTCAGGATGGCCGTCTACCACCTTGAGGTCGAGATGACGAACCTCAAATATAAAAAGGAAAATTGGGCACAAATAGAGGCTTTGATGAACCGCATCCTGCTTTTCCAGCTTTCGGTTTTTGATGCATTGGCATTCACCAACCAGGAGGACTTCATTAAGAAGATATATAATGGGCCTCTGGGCGAGATAGCTTTGCCCGAAGCCGGCAAATTGCTTGATGAAGGTGTGCAACTGTTCGATGCCAACCGCAAAGAGGCCATACTACTGATGCTGCTCCACAATGTACTGACAGCGCTGAATGTTGCGGCCGGAAACAGTGACGACATTCGCAGCTACCATTCGCAGGGCGGCAACATAGGCAATGTGGAGGGGGTATCGGCTTTTGAAAAATTCTTAGGCATGCTTTGCATTTATACCAATGAAGCCGGCTTGATCGCTAACTACCTGAAGCAATACATTAGCACCAATGACCAGCTGTTCGTTATTGCTTCGGTTATGGAGCAGGATGCTTATGGCGTTCCCTCAGAAAGTGAAAATGTAAAGCACCGCATCGTGTTGGCACTCGTTGATCCGCATTCGGAAAGCCCGCAACAAATAGCCCTAAAAAAGCTGTGTATACGCTGGGGGCTGTTGGACAAATATGCGCTTCCTGAAAAATACCGGTTCAATGTGCCGAAAAAGCTGCCATCAACAGTACAGGAGCTGGTCATGTTTTACAAAGAATTAAAGATCACCAACGTGTTCAGGATGGGAAAAAGAGCTCCGGAAAACAGTGTCCCGGAAAATTTTCCCGATGACATCCGTAAAATTTATCTGTCATTCAACGGCACTCCTGACGACCGGCATTTTGCTAACCTTTCTGATCTGCAGGCGATACACCGGGACATCATGGAAACGTACGGATCACATCTTGAAGACGACTATGACGAAGAGCCCGGTACAGATGATAACCGCGTAGACATCCGGAAGCACATACATACGGGCATAATCCCTATCGGCAAAAACTATTCAGGCGATTCCTATTTTGCCGACCCGAAACATCTTTCGGTTACAGGATACCCTGTCATCATCGAGTATATGCACGACGAATACCTTACCGGAAAGCTCGTGGCCAACTCTCTGGCCGAATTCCTCGGGAGGCGCATGATCGTGCGTTTTACCGAAATGAATGGTAACGAAAAACAGCTCACCGCATTGCTCGATACCCCAATAACGATCCATCCGCATAATGAAAGCTTGGTCAGCCGTGACAACCCTCTCGAAAAACTCATCAGCAGGGGCGAGCGCTACAACAGTACAGATAATGAATATTTTGCATCTTCAACGAGAAAACTGCTGCTCCACTCATTTTCCATGTTTGGAGAAATATCTTATGAGCGGAAGGAACAATTTGTGATACCGGAACCCTATGTCGAATTCCTGCAAATGCTCGATAACGATACGCTTGCGCCCTTGCCTGGCCAGGAACTTTATATTTATGGCTTTTACGGAATGGTCACCCATACATTTGACTATTTTGACAGCGAAGGCGACCTGGGCGATGCCCCTGCCTTTTGGCTTGCGGTGGGGCACCGTAACGACAGGGGCAATTTTTTCCTTTGCTGTGACAAGGCATCCGGACTCTACGGAAAGGTAGGCGAGTTTTATGACAGTACCCCTTTTAGGGACGAAGATGATTTTTGCGACATAGGGACTGACTTCCCCGACTTTTGTAAAAACGTAATGGATGGTAAGGTGTACTAAAGCTTTGCCTCCAATCATGCATAGAGATCGCTTATCGACTCATAATCATAAAAAGGAGCCTATTTATTGCATTCTCTTAAAGATGTGGTATCTTTGCACCAATTATACTAATTTTTAGGTAACTGAGCTATGATAAAAGTTTCTGATTCAGCAAAAAAGAGGGCCGTTATGCTCATGGAGGATGATGGTTTTGACGCGGCTACCGATTACATAAGGGTAGGCGTAAAAAGTGGCGGATGTTCGGGCCTTTCATACGAATTGAATTTTGATAAGGCACTGGGCGAAAATGATAAAGTATTTGAAGACAACGGCATAAAGATAGCAGTAGATAAAAAAAGCTTCCTTTACCTGGCCGGCACCGTGCTGGAATTCAGCGGCGGGCTTAACGGCAAAGGCTTTGTTTTCAATAACCCGAATGCACAACGTACGTGTGGCTGTGGTGAGAGTTTTTCTCTATAGTTATAAAGTTGAAGGTTAAAATGTTATAAGGTTTTGGTATGGCGAAATTACATTCCTTTGAAGAAATTATATCGTGGCAAAAAGCAAGGGAATTAAATGCAGAAATATACAGAGTAACAAATAATAATGAGATCTTCAGTAGGGATTATGGGTTGAGAGATCAAATGAGAAGAGCAAGTGTTTCTATATCTTCTAATATTGCAGAAGGTTTTGAAAGGGAAACGACAAAAGAGTTTATTCGATTTCTTTACATTGCCAAAGCATCTGCGGGAGAATTCAGGTCTCAACTTTATTTAGCTTCTGATTTGGGCTATATTTCAAATAGTGAATTTTATAGTCTTAATGAGAAGGTGAGTGAAATATCAAAGTTATTAAGTGGATTTATAAAGTACCTGATTGGAACTTTATAACATTTAAACTTTAAACATTTAAACAACAAATGAGCAAATACACAGAAGAGGAATTAAAGATCGAACTCGAAACCAAGGAGTACGAGTACGGTTTTTATACTGATATAGAGTCGGAGACATTCCCCATCGGGCTGAATGAGGATGTGGTGCGCGCGCTTTCGAAAAAGAAAGAGGAGCCGGAGTGGATGACCGACTGGCGTCTTGAGGCTTTTCGTATCTGGAAGGAAATGACCGAACCCAATTGGGCGAATGTGCATTACGAGAAGCCTGATTTCCAGGCGATATCCTACTATTCCGCACCTAAGGCTGTTGATCCGACCAAAACGCTTGACGATGTAGACCCGGAACTTTTGGCGATGTACAAGAAGCTGGGCATCTCTGTCGATGAGCAGAAGAAGATGAACAACGTTGCGATTGACATTGTGGTCGACTCCGTTTCGGTGGCCACGACGTTCAAGAAAACGCTTGCGGAAAAAGGCATTATTTTCTGCCCTATTTCCGAAGCGATAAAGGAACACCCGGAGCTGGTAAAAAAATACATTGGCTCCGTTGTGCCGCAAAAGGATAACTTTTACGCGGCGCTGAACTCGGCTGTATTTTCCGACGGTTCATTCTGCTACATCCCAAAAGGGGTGCGCTGCCCAATGGAACTGAGCACTTACTTCCGCATCAACCAGGCAGGGACAGGGCAGTTTGAGCGTACGCTCGTTATTGCCGACGAAGGCAGCTACGTGAGCTACCTTGAGGGCTGTACCGCGCCAAGCCGCGATGAGAACCAGCTGCATGCCGCAGTTGTGGAACTTATCGCAATGGACGATGCCGAGATAAAATATTCAACAGTACAAAACTGGTTCCCGGGCAATAAGGAAGGCAAGGGCGGGGTATACAACTTCGTGACCAAGCGCGGCCTTTGCGAAAAGAACGCTAAAATATCGTGGACGCAGGTAGAAACAGGTTCTGCCGTAACATGGAAATATCCAAGCTGCGTGCTGAAAGGCGATAACTCGGTAGGGGAGTTCTATTCCATTGCCGTGACCAACAACTACCAACAGGCCGACACCGGTACCAAGATGATTCATCTTGGCAAGAACACCAGGAGCACCATTATTTCTAAAGGTATATCCGCGGGTAGGTCGCAGAACAGTTACCGAGGTTTGGTGCAGATAGGCTCAAGGGCTGAGAATGCACGCAACTTCTCACAGTGCGATTCGCTGCTGATGGGCAACAACTGTGGTGCGCATACCTTCCCGTATATTGAGTCGAAAAATACCACAGCCAAGATAGAGCACGAGGCCACAACCAGTAAAATTGGCGAGGACCAGGTATTCTACTGTAACCAAAGGGGCATCCCGACCGAGAAGGCCATCGCGCTTATCGTGAATGGTTTCAGCAAGGAGGTACTGAACAAGCTGCCCATGGAATTTGCCGTGGAAGCACAGAAGCTGCTTGAGATTTCTCTTGAGGGGAGTGTAGGTTAAATTTAGTTTCAAGTTTCAGATTTTCTGAAGGTTGTGGCCTTAAATCAGCATAAATAAACAAAAATCATATAATTTTTAGAGCAAGGTTATAGTTCGCGTATGAACCTGAAACCTGAGACCTAAAACTTTAAACACTAAAAATGTTATCAATAAAAAACCTGCACGCACGTGTTGAAGATAAAGATATCCTGAAGGGCATCAACCTTGAGGTAAAAGCCGGAGAAGTACACGCCATCATGGGGCCGAACGGTTCGGGTAAAAGTACATTATCATCGGTAATTGCCGGGAATGAGAATTATGAAGTGACCGATGGTGCCATCTTTCTTGAAGGCGAGGACATTGGTGAGCTGTCACCCGAAGAAAGGGCGCACAAGGGTGTATTCCTTTCATTCCAGTACCCTGTAGAGATACCGGGCGTATCGGTGACGAACTTCATGAAAACGGCTATCAACGAAAGCCGCAAAGCGCAAGGGCGTGAGGAAATGCCGGCCAACGAAATGCTGAAGCTGATCCGCGAAAAATCGGAACTGTTGGAGATCGACCGTAAGTTCCTTTCACGCTCGCTGAACGAAGGCTTTTCGGGCGGTGAGAAAAAGCGTAACGAGATCTTCCAGATGGCGATGCTCGAGCCAAAGCTTGCCATACTTGACGAAACCGACTCGGGCCTTGATATTGACGCGCTCCGCATTGTTGCCAATGGCGTGAACAAGCTGCGCAGCCAGGACAATGCGGTGGTTGTAATTACCCACTACCAAAGGCTTCTGGACTATATCGTGCCTGATTTTGTACACGTGCTTTACAATGGTAAGATCGTGAAATCAGGAGGCAAGGAACTGGCTTATGAGCTTGAGGAGAAAGGTTACGACTGGATAAAATCGGAGAATTAATGGAGTTGAAAGAGAAATTACTGTCTTCATTTATGGCTTTTGAAGAAAAGGTGGATGTAACATCTGAACTTCACGATATCCGTACTGAGGCGATCAAAAATTTTGAGAATAAAGGTTTTCCGACCAAAAAGGAAGAGGCCTGGAAATATACATCGCTCAACGCGGTGCTTAAGAATGACTTTACCGTATTCCCCAAACAGGAGAATGCAGTGGGTTATGCGGACGTGAAGAAATATTTCCTGCACGAGATCGATACCTACAAAGTAGTGTTCATCGACGGTGTGTTCAGTTCATTCCTGTCGTCTACCACGCACGATGGACTGGACGTATGCCTTATGTCATCGGCATTAACAAAGCCGAAGTACAAGGAAGTCATTGAAACCTATTTCAATAAGATAGCAAATGCCGACGACAGCCTTACATCGCTGAATACGGCCTTTGCCATTGAGGGTGCCTACATCAACATCCCCAAGAACAAAGTAGCCGACAAGCCGATCGAGATCATGTACTTTTCTACAGGCAATGAGGCCGCGCTGATGGTACAGCCGCGTAACCTGGTGATCGTGGGTAAAAATGCCCAGGTACAGATCATTGAGCGCCATCAGAGCCTTAACAGCAACCCGGTGCTGACTAACTCGGTTACCGAAATATTTGCCCAGGAGCGTGCCCTGGTGGATTATTACAAGATACAGAACGACCTGCAAAGCGCTAATTTGGTAGATAATACTTTCATAGCCCAAAAAGGCCAAAGCCATGCCTCAGTGCATACGTTCTCGTTTGGCGGAAACATTACACGAAACAACCTGAACTTTTACCATCAGGGAGAGCGTGTTGAAAGTACCCTAAAAGGCATAACGATCATTGGCGACAAGCAGTTGGTCGACCATTACACACTTGTGCGCCATGCCGAGCCTAACTGCGAAAGCCACCAAAACTACAAAGGCATCTTTAATGACAATTCCACCGGTGTTTTCAACGGAAAGATATATGTAGAGAAAGAAGCCCAGAAAACCGATGCCTTTCAACAGAATAATAATATCCTCCTTAGCGAAAAAGCCTCTATCAATGCCAAGCCACAATTGGAGATCTTTGCCGACGACGTGAAGTGCTCTCACGGCTGTACTATTGGCCAATTGGATGAAAGCGCCATGTTCTATATGCAGTCGCGCGGCATCCCGAAGAAGGAAGCCAAGGCATTGCTCATGTATGCCTTCAGCAATGAAGTGATCGAGAGCATCAGGATACCGGAACTCAAAAACAGGATCACCAAGCTCATCGCCTCAAAATTGGGCGTGAACATGGGTTTTGATCTGTAATTACAATATTTTCCAAAAAACTGTCTTTCGGGGCAGTTTTTTGTTTACTTTTCCTTATCGCAACTTTATCAGGCTTTAAAACGCAATATTATTTTTCACTCTGCGTATGCGCTCGTTAACTGATGCGGTAAAATTGCAGCCACTTGGCTTTATCAAGGGTACTATCTCTTCTGATGCCAGCAAAGGGCTAATTATATATGTTTTTGGATCAGGATTAGTCTCATCTAAAAAAATGACACCATACTGGCTGCTATATACATTAAATGCAAAAAAGGCTTTTCAATTTCAAATCCTGCGTATCCCAAATCGTCTTTAGCCAAATTCTGGAGTTGGTCCAAATCATCGAAAGCCAGATTATTAAAAGGACTTCACATACACTATCCAGCACGGCATGATTTGTCCATCATGCTTACCATAATGAACCTGCTCTTTTTCCCTAAAAAAAGCATCATCAATACAACTGTCAGTATAAAATTTGCCTTTTAAGTCTTTCATGATGATCTTAGCCCTTTCTATTATCTGTTCTTTTGAATGTTTCATACGACTTCCTTAATCCATACGCCGGTTATCAGGCCACCTGCCGGCCTCATACTCGTTTATATAATATTCTGTTTCGTGTGCGGTCCCAAATTCTATTATTTTTCCAGTCTCGTTTTCTACAAGAAATGGAGCGTTCCCAAGAATTGCATATTTATAATCTCTTGTTTCAAGAAATTTTATGCTGTCAAAAAAAAACACATAGCCATACGGCTTTTCTATGGTTGCCTCATGTTGGATTATTACAGGTGTGCCGCCTGACTCTTTTTCGAGTTGCCTCACATAATTTTCCGCAACTGCTATAACTTCACTTTTTGTAAGCATCTTTAATTTTTTAAAAGGTTTTCAAATATTTAAATTGTATATATCCGTTTTTTAAATTTGCCTTTCCACCGAATGTCTGGGCGTCTTTAAAAATTAGCTGGCCATCTTTTTTTATTACGTTAAATACATGTCCTTTAGCAGGCCATTCCCTAATTGCATAAATTATTCCTCTTTCACCTTCTTTCATAACATTTCTAAGGGATGGCATAGTATAAGTTCTAAATTCTCCGGAGTAGATTCCTTCTAATTTTGAAACGTCCTGATATCCAGAAGGTTTTACAGTTTTAATCTTTCCGGTCTTTAAAAACTCTTCAACTGCTTCTACAACATTTACACAATTGGTGTCAGAGATTTGTCGTATCCTTCCCTCAAAAACATGGTGATTAAAGTATTTCATTGCCTCGTCAAGATGCTCAAAAGCTTGTTCGGGCTTTATATTGAGTAACCTTTTTAATCCGGCCTCAAACTGTTCTACGGTCATTGAAGTATGGATGCCTATATTTTCGGCCATGCCTGAAAGTTCACGCACCTCCCTTATAAGCTTCTCAACTTCCCCTGCTTCCTCTGTGGTCCTTGCCGCTTTCCTTATCGCTTCTTCATGCTCGATCAGCTCTTTAGCACTTTTTCTGAGCCCTGCTTTCATAGAAGCAGTGATCTCGCCGGTTAAAGATATTAATTCCAGCAACATTAAAACTTCCCAAAGGGCATTTCCAAATTTGGTATCCCTTAGGCCGGTAAGCTTCAGCATGATGCTTACAGACCCCGAACTAATGTATATCACCCCTGCAGCACCTGTTACATACCGCAGGATGTTGGTTGCCCTTATTGCCTTTGCTGCTGCGCCGGTTGCTTCGCCAACCCGTACCAGTTTTGTCAAAAAACGGAACTTGGCAATGTTGCCTATCCCCGAAATTGTTGTGAGCGTATCAAATGCATATTCGCCGCCGGTCATCACGTTGTGCCAAAACTGCTTATCTTCGTTGGCAAGCAAAATAAAAGCAGGCACAACCGCATCCATTTTTATTTCGGTGTCCTGCCGCGCGATATTTTTCAACAGTATCGGGTGGAAAGGATGGTACCAAAAATGCTCATATATCGGAACTTCATCATTCTCCTTCGTTAGAGGATTGTAAACAGTCTTGTATTCCCCTGTCTGCCTGGAAACCCGTATCATACGTTGTTTACCTTCGTTTGTTGCAAACTCCAGATCGGCAGAGCTAAAATAAAAGCCCAGCCATTTCTCCGATTCGTATGGCAAAAACAAAGGCCCGTCAGAGCTTTCAAAGAGCGTGTTTTCAGGATCGGTAAACATCGATACGCGCCACGCGCTGTTTACCATTTGTACAAACTTTGTGCCGTTGTCGCCATGCAGCCTCTCGTACAGGAATTCAAGGCATAATTGGTTGTTAAGGGTAGTCCCGGCGAGAAAGCGCATGAATTTAGCCTGCTGTTTCTTTTTTTCCTCGACATCATCAGGATCCAGGATAATCTCCAGCAGCTTTATGAACAGGTCTTCTTCGGCTATTTGCGAGCGGTTGTTAAGCCTGTCACTATCAATGGCCGACTCTACCAATATCCACAGCAGTTCGCTGCCCACCGCGTCCAGCACCGCTTCGGGCAGGTAATGCAGCAGCTCCATGGCATCTGTGTAATGCATTTTCGACCGGCTGCTAATCATGTTCTTAAATACGCGCAGTACCTGGTCGTTGAAAGCAACGCGGAAGTCTTCGCGCGGCGGGGTATACCCGGGCTCATCCATGCGAAGCCCCTGGCTGAAAAGCGTTTCATTTAAAAAAGACAGTAGCCCGCCTACGCTGCCAAACTCCAGTACCAGCGCGCACATATTGGCCGTGAAGCCGAAGGAAGGCCGGAAGGTGTTGGGCACGTGGTACAGGTAGCGCAATACATAGGTTTTGGCATACAGGTCGGCTTCCAGTACCGGGATCATCTGCAGGCTTCCCGGCATTGGGTTTTTCGTAACCATTACATTGTCTTCATCATACGACTTACTGCCCTGTCGCACGATATTTAGGATATTGCCAAACGTTGTACGGTGCTTTGTGTAGTCATATTCATACTCATCGGTTTCTATCTCCTTTATGTACGGGATGTCGGGCCCAAATTCAATGACATCGTTATAAACGAATACGGCAGAAAGGTCAGTTGTCGAATAGATCACCCTGTTCTCGGGGGTGTAGTAAAAATAGGATCCGGAGCCAAGCTCCAGCGCAAAAGCCTGCAGGCTTTGTTCCGGCGGCGTTTCGGTGGCGCTGTTTTGCAGGTTGATGTAGCTGCCACCCGCGGTTTTAACGTAGTAACTGCGTTCGGTGCCGGTATCCCACAGGTAGATCTCCTGGGCATTATGCTCATCGATCTCGAATGACAGGTCGTTATAGGTGGCGTTGTCATTTTCCAGGTCGTCTTTGGTGGTGGTACAGGCCTCTTCGCCGGTATCGAGGTAGTTTAGGGTAACCATAATGGTATTGTCCTGCGCGGCAGCGTCTTCTTCACCCCGCCTATGTAGCCGGAGGTATTCAATAAGGTTCTTGAAATCGGGCATTAGCCATTCTTTTCGTCAAATCTCAGGTACTTGTTTTTTAATGGTAAATGTTGCCTAAAGCTGGTATGGCAAGCCCCATTGCGGTGTCCGAAAGGAGGATGCAGGGGTAAATTGCTTTTATTGAAGAAACATCGGGAAGGGAAACGAATAAATTTCCAGACTGCAAAGGTACAAAATTATTTTCCGCTAATAAGATTATTTTCTGCTAATTTAAAATTGCATATTCTTATTTAGAATTAGTAAAAATAATTTGCATATAAAATCTGACGAGTGTAGTTTTGCAATTTAGAATTAATCTAAGTTAACCCGGAATGCAAAACGGCACAAAAGCATTACTTTATATATCCCTTTTTTCAGGTTTTATGGCTATCGCCCAGGAAACCGTTACCGACACTATTGCAACCGAACAGCTTGAGGAAGTGGTGGTAACCGGCCAGATCGAACCGCAATCCATCAAAAAATCTGTTTTTAACGTTAAGGTCATCAGTCGTGAGGACATTCAGCGCCAGGCAGCCAACAACCTTGCCGATGTGCTCAACCAGTACCTTAACATCATGGTGCAGCCCAACAGTGCGGAGGGCCGGTCCACCGTATCGATGTTCGGGCTTGATGGGCAATACCTGAAGATACTGGTGGACAACATTCCGCTGGTAAGCGATACCGGCTTGGGTAACAACATCGACCTCACGCAGATCAACCTCGACGACATCGACCATATCGAGATCATTGAGGGTGCCATGGGCGTAACGCACGGTGCGAACGCGGTGAGCGGCATCATCAACATCATTACCAAAAAGTCCATCCTCAACAAATGGGAAATAAACGCCACAGCGCAGGAAGAGACCATTGGAGAGGAGTATGCCCCAATGTATGACAAAGGGCGCCATATACAGGCCCTGAGGGCCGCACACACCATCAACGACAACTGGTTTGTATCCATGGGTGGCAACCGTAACGATTTTACCGGCTTTAAGGACACCCGCGGCGGCCGCGACTATACGGATTACGACCCCGCAACGCCATGGGTGAACCGTGGCTTTAGCTGGCTGCCCAAGGAACAGTACTTTGGCAACGCGCTCATCCGTTACCAAAAGGGCAATTTCAGGCTGTTCTACAAATTTGACTATTTCAACGAAAAAATAGATTTCTACAACCCAATAGTAGAGAGCCAGGTCGTTCCCGGTACCGGCATACTGTTGTTCTCTCGCGACAGGAGGTTCTTTACTGAGAAATTCTACCACCACCTCAATGCCGTGGGTAAGCTGATGGGCACGCTCGATTATAACATATCGCTCTCCCACCAACGGCAGACGCGCGACCTGGAGCAATTCAACTACTACATCCAGACGGAGCAGGAAACCAACCACACCGAACAAACATACCAGGATACCGAGATACTTTACTCGACAGGTACGCTTGGCAATTTTTTTAAAGATAAAAGCTTCGACCTGCAGGTGGGCTATGAGTTTGTGAACACCAACGGCTACAACTCGGCCGCGTCAGGCCTTTTTGTAGGTGGTTCGGGAGAGGGCAACATCAAGCAGAGGCTCGAAAACTATGATGTCTTTACCGCGGCCGAGTTTGGGATCACCGACAGGTTCTCCTTCCGCCCGGGTTTCCGCTATTCATTCCAGTCAAAATTCGATGACCAGTGGTCGGCTTCCATGGGGCTGCGGTATTTATTTGACAACGAAATTGAGGCAAGGGCATCATTCGGCAGATCGTACCGCACACCGAATTATGACGAGCTGTATACCTATTTTGTAGATTCCAACCACAACGTGCAGGGCAATGAAGATTTAATGCCCGAAACGGGCAATTCGTATGAGGTGAGCATTAAAAAAACGACATTCTTCAACTCCGAAGTTCGACTGATGAACAGCCTTTCGGCTACCTACATGGGGATAGATGACCGCATTGAACTGGTGCTTACCGAGACAGTGCCAACGTGGAAGTATGAGTACATCAACATCGATAAGTACAAAATATACAACATTGCTACCTCGCACCAGCTGGAATACCACAACTGGATGATAAAGGCAGGTGTGGCATTTTTGGGCATTTCGAAAAAGATAAGCTCAGGCACGGCAGTATCTGACGATAAGTTCCTTACCACCATGCAGTTCAACACCAATGTGGCTTATACCGTACCAAAGTGGAACACCACGTTCTCGCTGTATTATAAGATAAATGGCAAGCAGCCGCAGTTCATAGAAACATCGGTTAACGGCCAGTCGCAATTCGTTCTGCAGGAAATAGAGTCGTTCGGGCTGATGGATGCCTCGATAAAAAAGAGCTTCTTTAACGGCAAGCTGGATGCTACGCTTGGAGGGCGGAACTTACTGGACGTAGTGAACATCCGTTCCAACGTAGCTTCTGCGGGCACACACGATGTTGGCAGTACCAGCATATTGATGGCTTATGGCCGCTCTTACTTTTTGAAACTTACGTATAATCTCAATTTCTAATCCAAATACAAAACCATTATGAAAAAGATATTCTTACTCCCGCTGGCTTTACTTGCCATTGCCTGTGGCGATGATGACAGCAATGTAGCGCCGATCGAGCCGATCTCAGGAGGCACGATATTCGGTACTGCCGAGCATCCGCTGAATGTTGGTGGCCCAAGCCAGAAGAACCAGGTGTATATAGACCTTAGTGCCGAAAGCGCTACTGCAGTATCACGCGACAGCTGGGATCTTGGTTTCTATTCCGGTGATGATTTTCGGGTAGTGATCAATGGGTCGCTTAAAATGGCCGTAAAACAGCTGGAGACGACCGACATTACCCTTGTGCAGCAGGAAGACCCAATAGTAGCTGTAGGGACGTTCGATGCGGGCAATATGGCCTATATTGACCACCCGAACGGCAGCCTCTCGCAAACGGCCTTCGGAAACCTGGCAACCAGCGAGGCTGCGGCCAAAGTATACCTTGTAAACCTGGGTAGTATGATACCTACGACTACTGTAGATCCGGGCGTATCGAACGTTGCGGGCGACCCACGGGGCTGGAAAAAGGTAAAAGTATGGAGGGACGGCAGCGGCTACAAGCTACAGTATGCCAACCTTGATGCCACAACGGCTACAGAGGTAAGCATTGCTAAAAATCCGGCGTATAACCATGTATTCTTTAGTCTTACTACCGGGGCTACTGTTCAGGCAGAGCCCGAGAAGGACAAATGGGACATGAACTTTACCACGTTTACCAACGAGGTATTCCAGGGCACAGAATCATTCGGGGCGTATTTCTTTTCAGATTATATTGTGACCAATACCAAAGCAGGGGTTAAGGCCATCAAAATAGAAGGCGATGCTGCCGCGTATGAATCCTTTTCATTACAGACATTAGAGACAGGCGACTTTGCATTTAGTAGTGACCAAAGGGCTATTGGCGCCAACTGGAGGAATGTGCTTCCGGTACAGGTGTACAACAACGTGTTCTTTGTGCTTCAGGACGGTGACGGCAACTATTATAAAATAAAATTCCTTTCGATGCTCAGTACCGACGGGCACAGGGGGTTCCCGGTGTTCCAATACGCGCTGCTGCAATAGGAAGTTTTTTTAGTAAGTTAGTTTTTGTATTATTGAATCCCGGGGGATAGTCCATGCCTTGCGGGATTTTTCATATATTTGGATTTTAGATCATTATGAAAGCTGCCTTCTTTTTTGCATTGATAGTTCACCTGTTTTGCGCTTCGCCATGCCGGGGGCAGGATAGCATAGCCGTGCGTGAGGTGGTAATGCACAATTCCACATATAAAGATTTCGTAATATCCGGAAAGACGCTTTACGGCCTGACAAAAGGCGACAGCCTTATCATTTGGGACATTCGAAAGGAAAGGGTAGATAGAGCAGTAGCAGGTATTACCGCTGTTGCCAAAGGGAATAACGGCAAAATACTCTGTTCAATATCTTCTGGTGAGATACTGGAGGTTTCCGGAAAAAAGGAAGGGAAAATGATCATGAGGTCGTTGCCGAATGCAATGATCTATAATATGGTCATTGACAGTGAAGGCCACCCGGCACTTATAACGAACAAAGGTATGTTTTACAAAGACAGTTTATATGTGCCGCCCCCGGAAATACCTGTTTACAATAAAATGGGAAATTCACGGCGAACCAACGCCATATCCAGGCCTAATGTTGTTTTTTTGGATGGGGAGCAACGGGTCTGGTTAGGTTATGACAGAGGCGAATGGGATGGGGACTTATGTTTTTTTAGTTTGGAGAACAAACAATTCACGTCAGGCACATACCTGGACTTAAAGTATATGGATAAGTATGCTCCAAAAAATGATACTCTTAGTTATTATCAGCGGTATAAAACATATATGCCAACATTTACAGATCTTCAAAATGAATACCCGGATGATATTAAAATGGTAGGCAGCGATACGCTAAAGAGGTTGCAATATGTTGCCAATTTCAATCACCTGCAGGGCGTGGCACAGGATAGGTCCGGAAATCTTCTCGTGTCTAACTGCCCTAGTCGCAGTTTCATAGGTGGCGACCTGATACTTTTGAAGGGAGATGGGGTTTTTTACAAATCCATAAGGTTGAAAAGTCTTCTCAGGCATAAGTTATACATAAATCCCCGTACAAATAAGACCCGTGCCGAAGTTGAAGAAGAACCTCAAGCCATTACCTTAAATCCTTATGACAAGTCAATATATTATTACAGTAATGATGGCTTTTTTAAACTGATCGAAGAGGATGGATCTTATCGTACCCAATTTATTTTAGCACCCTACATCAATTGGGTTCCGGTATTTCCGAATGCAGGGCATTATCGTGTAAGGGTTCCTAAATTTGAATTCGTATCCAGGGATAAGTTCGTATTCCTTACCAACAGTAATGGCATAGGCTATTATAATGGCAGGGAAGTAGTGTATTTCAGGTAGCCTTGCGGGCTCTGCCATTTATAAATACCTTTGCAAAAAACACAACATCATGAAAATTGAGATATGGAGCGACATCATGTGTCCGTTCTGCTATATAGGAAAGCGCCGTTTTGAGCAGGCGCTCGAAAAATTTGAAGAAAAGGATAAAGTTGAGATCGAGTGGAAAAGCTACCTGCTTTCGCCCGAAATGGTGACCGACCCCACCAAAAACCTGCACCAGTTCTTAGCTGAACATAAGGGCATATCCCTTGAAGAGGCAACGGAAATGAACGGCTATGTAGCCAAAATGGCCGCCGATACCGGACTGGAATATAACCTCGACAAAGCCATACCCGCCAACAGCTTCAACGCGCACCGCATGCTGCACTTTGCCGCGGAATATGGCAGGCAGAACGAGGCTAAGGAAGCGCTCTTCAAAGCGTACTTTACTGATGGAAAGAACATAGACGATGCCGCTACGCTGACCGAAATCGCAGGGTCTGTAGGTCTGGATACCGAGGCATTGGGCAAAGCCATGGGCAGCGAAGCCTATTTCCAGGATGTGGTAATGGACATACAGGAAGCCCGCAACATTGGCGTACGTGGTGTGCCGTTCTTTGTGTTCAACCGCAAGTATGCCGTAAGTGGCGCGCAGGAAGCCGAATCGTTCCTCGATGCCCTGCAAAGATCCTATGGCGAATGGAAAACCAATGCCCCGCTTGATGTTGTCGAGGGTGACAGCTGCGGTGTGGATGGGGAGTGCTGATTTTGAATTGTTAAAGAGTTATACCACATAGTTTCACAGAGCAGACACAGAGATACACGGAAATTGTCAAGGCTAATACCTTTGGTAAAGAGTCCACAGAGAGTAGCCGGATACAACACTCAACTCTGTGAACTCGCGCGAAACGCTCTAATCGTAAAACCTTTGTGTATCTCTGTGTCTCCTCTGTGAAACGCTGAGTAATTTCCTAATCCCGGCAGTATGCCGGCCATTGTAGTAGTCAATTTAAAAACCAATGGCTAAAACCACTAAAATCCGCCCGGGCGAAGCTGCCTTTGGATAGGGGGGGTGGGGTGAGGCAAAAAAAAAGCCGCTCCTCTCAGAACGGCTTTCATATATAACTTCCTGTAATTATAGCGAAGCAACAAGTTCCCTCCATTCCTGGAGCTCAGGGATGCCCGGTTTCCTTTTGCCAAAGAACTGCACGATGATCTCGCCCATTTCGTTGTATACTTCAACGGCCGTTACATCACCGTCTTCCGTCGGCTTGCGCACGATCCACGTCTGTGCGATCTTGCTCGTGTCCAGGTGCAGGTTGAAGTCAGGGTCCATCACGTTGAACCACTGGTTGTGCCACATGGTCTTGCGTACCAGGCCGGTGTGTATCTGGATGTTGCCGCGGTTTCCCACAAAGCACATGATAGGCAGCTTTTGTTCGGCAGCGCCTTCCAGCATTTTAACTACGGTATTGTTATCCACTTTTTTGGCAAAGTGCTCGTTTGGCGCAAGGCGAAGCGCCTGCGTGCGGGTCACGCCGAATTTCTTAAGCATCCCGAAGAACGCGTGCGTGTCCTTGAGGCCGTTCCATGCTTCCTGAAAAGCAGGTACGTCGATGTCGGCATCCGGCTTCTGGTCGATGATTAGCGGTACCGCTATAGTGGTTTCCTCCTGGCTCTGGTTATCCGATCTGAATTGCGCAACCAATGCATCGAACGCCTCGGCATTGCTGTCTTTTGTCAAATATATCTTGTGTATCGCAAAGCCATCTTTCCCGAAGAACTGAAGGCTTTTCCTGTCGCCGTGTTCGCTGGTTTCTGCTACGGCAAAGGCTTTGTCCCAATGCGAAAGGAAAATGCGAAGGTCGATGTCCTCGCCCACGAACAATCCTGCGAACGGGCTGCTGAAATCGGGGTTGAGGTAAACGCCTTTGCGCTCGTGCACGCACTCGTCGTTGCGTGTAAGGCCCATTACTTTGCCGAGTTTTTCAACTTCGGTAAGTATGGCTGCAAACTCCGGGCGAAGGCGTGTTACGGTTTCGCCAACGCTTGTGGCTACAAGTTCTGCCTCGCTAACGCCAAGCTGCTCGGCTGCATTGCGTATCCTCATGTGCGGGTTTTCGGCTTTCAGGGCCTCCCACTGTGATCTCAGTGTGTTTGTTGTGGTATCCATTATAGTGTATTTAAATTCCAAAAATTATTAAAGGGTTCTGGTTTACGGGGTTGGCACATATCGTACACGGAAAATCGTACACCCGGCTGATGATCTCGCGGGTAAACACTTTTTCCGGGGCATCGTGCGCTACTATTTTCCCTTTTTTCAGGAGCATTACCCTGTCCGCGAATTGCGCGGCCAGGTTCAGGTCGTGCAATACCATTACGGCGGTATTGCCGCGGTCGGTAAAGTTTTTTATGGTGTGGAGGATGCGGTGCTGGTGCAGCACATCGAGGTTGTTGAGCGGCTCGTCTAAAAATACAAGCTTATTTTGCACATCATTGTCCAGCTGTGCCAATACGCGCGCCAGGTGTACCCTTTGTTTTTCCCCACCGGACAGCGAGTTGTAGTCGCGGTCCTTCAGTGCGGCCACATCGGTCTCGTTCATGGCAGTAAGTACGGCATCGTGATCGTATCTGGACGGTGTCGCGCTAAAGTAGGGGTAGCGGCCCATCATGACCACATCGGCCACCGATAGCGGGATGTCGCTGTTGTTGCTCTGCGAGAACTTAGCTTTGTTGCGTGCCAGTTCCTTGTCGTCCCATTCTTTAAAGGTTTTCTTTTTAAAGATAACAGGGTCGGCAGTTTTGCCCATTTCATTGGCCAGCACGCTCAGCAGCGTACTCTTGCCGGCACCGTTAGGGCCTACGATCACGAGCAGCTCACCGGGATTGACGGACAGGTCAATGCCCTCCAGTATGGTAAACTTGCGGTGTGCGTACGATATGTTATTTGCCTCTAACATGCTGCTACATTTGGTTCCTGCTGCGTATCAGGATGATCATGAAAATGGGTGCGCCCATAAAGGCGGTAAGCACCCCGACAGATATTTCGCTCGGCGGGGCTATGGTGCGGCTCACGGTATCGGCGGTAAGCATCAGTATGCTGCCCCACACCGCCGCAAGCGGCAATATGATGTTGTACTTGCTCCTGAATATCAGCCTGAGTATGTAGGGCACGATAAGCCCCATAAAGCTGATGGTCCCGGCAAACGCCACGCAGGCGCCTACCATGAGCGCGGTAAGTACGATTATTTGTTTTTTGATCCGTTCAACGGGTATGCCCAGGTGCTGTGCGTCGTTTTCGCCAAGCATCATGGCATTGAGCGCCTTCCCTTTGTTAAGGAGCATGGCGAACGACACGCCTATGACCACAGCCAGTATGCCGCATTTGGCCCATGTTGCCCCGGCAAGGCTGCCCAGGTTCCAAAAAGTGAGGTCGCGCAGCTCTTCATCTTTACTGAAGAAGATGAGCAGTCCCATGGCGGCGAAACCTATGGCCGTAATGGCGACACCGCTAAGCAGCATCATTACGATATTGGTGCGGCCTCCCTGGTTGGAAAGGCGGTACACCAGCACCATCGTCAGCAACGCGCCCAGGAACGCCATGATGCTCAAAAGTGAATAGTGCAGCATCTCAGGGATGTAGGGCTTTATATAGCTGCCGAGCACAATGGTAATGGCCGCTAACAGCGATGCGCCCGCCGTTATGCCCAACAGATCCGGTGTGGCCAATGGGTTGCGGAACATGCCCTGCAGGCACGTACCCGAAACTGCCAGTGCGCTTCCTATCAGGATGCCCATCACTATGCGCGGCAGCCTCAGGTCCATCAGCACGAAGCGTTCGGACGGGTCGATGCTGCCATCGTTGGCAATAATACCGTTGAATATTTCTAAGAACGAATGTTTTTCAAAGACAAAGACCCCACTGTACAGCGACCAAACCGCTAGAAAGATAAGCAGCAGGAAACTAAGCAGCAGGTATATAAAGAGCTTATTTCGCATTCCTGGCAAGCAGTTGATTCAGCCCTTTGGCAGCCTCGCCTGTACGTGGACCAAAGTTGGTAAGCAGTCCACCGTCCATGGTTATGATGTTTTTATTTTTACCCGCATTGGTCTTGTCAACCCCCGGTATTTTCAGTACGCCATCGATGCCCTTAACGCTTTCAGCACCGCTGTCAAATAACAGGATAACGTCGGGGTTGCCTTTGATGAGCGCCTCAGGCGTAAGCGGCTTGAAGTCGGCAAAATCGGTCACGGCATTCGCGCCTCCGGCCAGCTGTATCATGCTTTCAATAGGTGTACCTGTTCCGCTTACCATCAGCATGTTGGCGCCACGGGCATAGATGAACAATACTTTTGGTGCCTTTTCAAATTTGGTAAGGCCCTGGCGGTCGGTGTCAATTTTGTCCTGTATTGGTTTTATGTCACCGGTATGGCCAAGTGCCGTAGCTACATCGGCGATAAGCTTTTTGGCGCCTTCGGCAGTAAAGTCCTGCTTAAAGATAACCGACTTAATCCCTGATCCCTCGATCTTCGCTTTAAGGTCCGGGGTAATGTCTTTTTCAGTACCAAGGATAAGGGTCGGCTTCAGCTCCATGATCCCCTCGATGGACATGCCGTGCTTTACATGGCCCAGATCTTTGGCAGAATCCTTAACGCTTTCAGGAAAAGTGGAAGTAACATCCCTACCTACGATCTCTTTCTCATGGCCGAGGGCGGCAACCACTTCGGTCACGGCGCCGTTAAGCGACACGATACGCGGGCCAGCCGCTACGGTAGTGCTATCAGTTTTTACGGTATTCTCCTCGCTTGTTCTTTCTTCTTTTTTACAAGAAACTGTTGCCAGCATGATGAATGCGATCGCCAGTATTTGGTTTATTTTTCTCATTGTTCAGAACTGTTGTTTATATTTAATCTAAATTAAGGCAAATGTATTATTTTTATTTAGAATGAAAAAAGATAAGGATTAAAACTTGGCATCTGTTTCAAGAAGATCCGCAAAGAAGAGGCAAAGTAATACGAAGTCCAAAGCAATAAATGACAATATTACATTACGGATCTTTGTGTCTCCTTTTTAGGAATAACCCTTCCAGCCCAAACTTTAACCTCAAAAAACCATATTTACAAAAACATCACGTAAATTTGCATTGCATAACGGTAGGGCATCTTAATTGCCTATGATAAACTGTTCAATAAAGGAGAAAATACATGTTTGATATACAGAAAATAAGGGCTGATTTTCCGATACTGGACCAAAAGGTGAACGGAAAGCCGCTTGTTTATTTTGACAATGCCGCCACATCGCAAAAGCCGCAGCAGGTTATCGATGCGGTCGGTAATTACTACGGCACCATTAATGCCAACATCCACCGCGGGGTGCATACGCTCAGCCAGTTGGCGACCGATGCGTATGAGGCTTCGCGTAAGACCATCCAAACACACATCAATGCCAAACATCCTTACGAAGTGCTGTTCACCGCAGGTACTACGCACGGCATCAACCTGGTGGCAAGCGGGTTTACACACTTTGTAAAAGCGGGCGATGAGGTGATGATCTCGGCCATGGAGCACCACAGCAACATCGTGCCCTGGCAGATGCTTTGCGAACGGACGGGCGGGAAACTTGTGGTGATACCGATGAACGAAAAGGGTGAGCTTATCATTGAAGAATTTGAAAAGCTGCTTTCAGAACGTACGAAGATCGTAGCGGTGAACCACATCTCGAATTCCCTTGGCACCATCAACCCGATAAAGCATATTATTGACAAAGCCCATGCTGTTGGGGCCGCCGTACTTATCGATGGTGCACAGGCGGCACCGCACATGAAGTTAGACGTGCAGGCACTCGACTGTGACTTTTATGCCATTTCCGGGCACAAAGCCTGCGGGCCAACCGGAAGCGGTATACTATATGGCAAGGAGGACTGGCTCGACAAGCTGCCGCCATACCAGGGTGGGGGCGAGATGATAAAGGAAGTAACCTTTGCCAAAACTACCTATGCCGGCCTGCCGCACAAATTCGAGGCCGGAACGCCGCACATTGAAGGCGGCATTGTACTTGGCACAGCGATTGATTACCTTAATTCGGTTGGGTTTGACAACATCGCGGCCTACGAGCAGGAATTGCTGGACTACGGCGTACAGAAGCTCTCGGAGATCGATGGGATGCAATTCGTAGGCACCGCAGCCCAAAAGGCTTCGGTTATATCCTTCAACCTGCAGGGCTTCCACCCGTACGACATTGGTGCGATAGTTGACAAAATGGGCATCGCGGTGCGCACGGGCCACCATTGTACCCAGCCGGTCATGGAGTTTTTCCAAATACCGGGAACAGTGCGGGCATCGTTTGCCTTTTACAATACGAAAGAAGAGATCGATGCATTGGCGGAAGCCGTGAAGAAGGCACAGCGGATGTTGTCGTAAGAGTAAAGACAATGAGTAAAAGATCAGAATATAATATCGAATTCAGATCCCCACTGACACACTGGCGTTCAGTACCTTATTTTGATACTGAAAACTCATCACCACCATACAGATCGCTATCTGTCATCAATAGTTTAAATAAGGATGAAGTAGAAATTTTAATTGAGGATATGGATCGAATAATCACGGGTCAGCTTTATGATCCTGATTTTCTGACAAGTTCAATGTGCAGTTTATAGATCCTGACTTTTGGATAGATGGTTATAAGGTAATTAATATTGTTGATCTGAAGGCGCTTCTTGGGGAATGGATGGCGTTTTTAGAACAATTTGAGGCAAGCAAAGAAACTGAACAGCCGCAACCTGGCTTTTTTCAAAAATTAATGAATAAATTTAGATCGCTATAATTAAACATATATGAAAAAAATAGTCGTGATCATCCTGGTGATCCTTTTGGCAGCCGCCATGGTATTGGGTTGCTCATCATCAAAGTCATCGTCGAAAATGGCGGGCAAACAGATAACCTTTGAGTACAAAGCCTACACGCGAGGCTCGAACCTTAGCTATGTCGTCACCAGAGATTCGATTGTGCACAAGGAAAGCATGATGGGCGAGGTAACAACCTACAAAGACAAAACGGACAGCGCCGAATGGGACGACCTGCTGGCCGCTACCGAGAAGATCAGCCTGGAAAAAATGGAAATCTTTGAGGTACCCAGCAAAAAGCACCAGTTTGACGGCGCATTGGCCGCTACGCTGAAAGTCATCGTTGACGGCAAGGAATACCAGACCGCAACGTTTGACCATGGCAACCCGCCGGCAGAAATAAAGGATCTGGTAAACGATATTACAGGATTGTAAGCATGAAAATAAAAGAGATACAGGAAGAGATCATTGATGAGTTCGCAATGTTCGATGAGTGGGACGAACGTTACCAGTACGTGATCGACCTGGGCAAGACGCTGCCGCTGATCGATGAGCAGTATAAGTCCGAAGATAACATCATCAAGGGCTGCCAGAGCAAGGTGTGGTTGCATGGCGAGCAGCAGGATGGCAAGGTGGTATTCACTGCGGATAGCGATGCCATATTGACCAAAGGCATCATCGCGATACTGATACGTGTGTTCTCCAACCAAAAGCCTGCCGACATTCTGGATGCCGACACGGCCTTCATAGACGAAATTGGTTTAAAAGAACATCTTTCTCCCACACGTGCCAACGGATTGGTATCGATGATCAAACAAATAAAAATGTACGCACTGGCCTTTAGCGCCAAAAATTAAAACACAATGGAACACGAAATGGACACCGCACAACTGGGCGAAGAGATAGTAAAGGTGCTTAAGGGGATTTACGATCCGGAGATACCCGTAGACATATACGAGCTGGGGCTGATATATGACGTGATGGTGAACACCGACAATGAGGTGAAGATCCTGATGACGCTTACTTCACCCAACTGCCCTGTGGCCGAAAGCCTGCCGCAGGAGGTAAAGGATAAGATCGAAAAACTTGATGCCGTAAAAGAGGCTGAGGTAGAGATCACTTTCGACCCGCCATGGACCCGCGACCTGATGAGCGAAGAGGCCAAGCTGGAGCTGGGGATGTTGTAAGTTTTCGGTCGCAGCTATCCTCTCCACTGACCCTCCCCGAACAGGGGAGCGAGACCTGCCGAAAAAACGCTTAATGATTGCCGACTAACCGGTATGAGTGTTTCGTACCGTCACCTTCTCCTTTGGAGATGGCCGGGGTGAGGACTCAACATCAGGAGTGGTAACTTTTAACTTTAAACTATGAAACCTGAAACTAACATAGAAGAAGAAATAATAAACCGTGTGGCCAACAGCGCCCTGCAGGTATTCGACCTGGAGGACTATTACCCCGAAGGCGAGCGTGTGGCCATAGACATATCGCAATGGTTGTGGGAGGGATTTGTGCTTAGGGAAAAGGATTTCCGCGAAGCGCTGAAGAATCACGACTGGCAGCAGTATGAGGGCAAATTCGTAGCGCTGCATTGCAGCACCGATGCCATTGTACCGGCATGGGCATACATGCTGGTAACGGTATATTTGCAGCCTTTTGCCAAAAAAACTACACAGGGAAGGACGGAGGACATCAACGTGCTCGTGTACCAGGAACTGCTTGACGGACTGGATTATAGCGAGTATGCCGGAAAGCCCGTGATCATAAAAGGCTGCTCGCGCAAGCCCGTTCCGCAGGAAGCGTATGTGCTTGCGGCACAAAAATTGATGCCGTTTGCCAAAAGCATCATGTTCGGCGAAGCCTGCTCATCGGTGCCAGTGTATAAAAAGAAATAACCCGTTACCCCGGAAGCCACTTAAACAACAACACTATGAAGAAGATCTTATCCGTACTATTTTTCATGGCCGGAACTATTGCCGCGACCGCGCAGGAAGATAACCCTGCAGCCGATAACGATACCATTGGGCCATGGACCAAGAAGGGAAATGCCTCATTGCTGTTCAACCAGAGTACATTCGACAACTGGCTGGCTGGTGGCGAAAATAATATTGCAGGTACTATAGGGCTTAATTATGACTTCAATTACGCCAAGGATGACTGGACGTGGGATAATAAAGTGATCGCTTCGTATGGTATCGTGAAGACCAAAACGAGCTCTTTCGCTAAAAAGACCGACGACCGTTTCGAATTCAACTCTGTAGTAGGCAAAAAAGCATCGGAAAGGTGGTCGTATTCAGCATTTGCCAATTTCAAGACGCAGTTTACAAAGGGGTATGTATATTCCCGTAATGAAGACGGGGCCGAAGTGCGTGAAGAATATACCAGCTTCCTTTCGCCGGCCTACTTGTATACAGGTCCAGGTATGCTGTATAAAAGGGACGATAACTTTAAGATCAACCTGTCGCCGGCAACCTCAAAGTTCACCTTTGTGGACAAAAATTTCACATTGCCCAATGAAGAATATTTTGGAGTTGAGGAAGGCAAGTCAATGCGGTACGAGCTGGGTTTCAATGCCAGTATGTACTATAAGCTGGATATAATTGCCAATGTAACATTTGAGAATATCTTAAACCTGTATTCCAATTATTTGGAAGACCCGCAAAACGTGGATATCGATTACCAGCTGAATATCGTGATGAAGATCAACCGCTATCTTACGACCAACCTGTCATTCCAGACCATTTATGATGACAATGCCTTTCGCGGCTTTCAGGTCAGGCAGGTATTTGGCGTAGCGGCGAATTACGGATTTTAAAGGTTTTCCATTTACCCGCGCTTTAATACATACGTTTCAGGCCTGACAGTTTTTAAAAATTGTGAGGCTTGTTCGTTTAAAGAAGAACGGGTAATAAGAATCATGCTTTTACAGATTTTACATCCGGTACAGGTACTTCCGGCACCGGCCTTTTCTTTATCATTCGGCTTACGCGATACAGTAAAAAGATGCTCAACAGCGTAATGCCCGATACGATATATCCCAGTGTTTCATAATGTTCCAGTGGGCTGTGCTCGGTTTTTTGCACAACGATAGTCCCCGCAAAGGCGGCAGCAATTCCCCCGGCGATCTGCTGCAATGATGAATTGACGCTCATAAAGGCGCCACGGTCCTTCAGTTCCGGTACGGCGGTAACAAGTGCTGTAGAGGGGATCATCCTTGCGGTGATGGCCGACATCATGAATACGTTGAACATCATGACCAGCCCCAGCGGGGTAGTTTCCAGTCGCGTATATATCAATACAATGATGATCATCCAAAGGCAGGCATACGCGAATAATCTGAACTTATCCATCCTGTCGCTCAGCTTGCCCATGAGGGGCATGAATACCAGTGTGCTGATCCCCGCTACCATGAATACTAATGGCAGCTGACCGTTGGTTATATGCAGGTTATTGATGGCAAATGCGCTCCCGAAAGGCATCATCATGAATCCGCCGATGGACAGTAGCGCAGTAGCAGTAAAGCCAACTCGGTATTCCTTATTAAGTAAAGTATCGAACAGATGTTTTAGCGGTGATTTGTCCTGCTTTACCGTAAGATGTTGGGTAACAGGTTTCAACTTTATGACTATCAGCGCCACAACTATGAATGCCATGGCGGCGATCCATAAAAAGGGTGTATGCCAGTGCCACTTGGTAGCCAGGTATAGCCCGATTGGTATGCCGAGTACCTGGCTGGCACCGAATCCCATTTGCAAAAAGCCCATTACACGCCCGCGTTGCTGTATGGCGAAAAGGTCGGCGACAATGGCCATGGATATGGACCCGATAACCCCACCGAATATACCGGTAAAAATGCGTGCTGCCACGAGTAGCTCATAGGTGTTTACCACTCCGCACAATACAGTCCCGATGATGAAGCCGGTATAAAAGAATACCAGCAGCTTTTTTCGGTCGTACTTATCGGCAAAGCCTGCCGTGAGTAATCCCGATGCCCCTGCACTTAATGCGTATGCCGACACCGCGATGCCAAACTGCGACGGGCTCATTTTGAGCGACTTCATTAGAATGTCACCAAGCGGGGACATGACCATAAAGTCGAGTATTATGGTAAACTGCGTTATGGCCAGTATGAAAATGACGAATTTCTGGTAGCCCGAAAGGGTAGGGGCAGTGGTGTCCATTGCTATGAGATTAGTCTTCCTTCTCCTCGGCCATATTCTCTTTATAGTCCGGGTATAGGAAATTGTTGTATGGGAAACGTGATATGTGTATCGCCCTTACCGCTTCGTATACCTTTTCCCTGAACTCCTCAAAGTTTTCCTTATTGGTAGCCGATATGAACAGTGCGTTCTTTTCGCCCACGCTGCCCATCCAGGTAGCTTTCCATTCTTCAAGCGTGTTGTGGCGGTTGGTCTTTTCGGTCATCAGGTCGTCGGTATCAATGGTCAGCGGCTTGTAGGCATCAATTTTATTGAACACCATGATGGTAGGCTTGCCCATGCTCTTGATGTCCTGCAATATCTGGTTTACCGATGCGATATGGTCCTCAAATTCCGGATGCGAAATATCCACCACGTGCAGCAGCAGGTCGGCTTCGCGCACCTCGTCGAGCGTGCTTTTGAACGACTCTACAAGCTGCGTAGGTAATTTGCGGATGAACCCAACGGTATCCGATAGCAGGAACGGCAGGTTTTTGATCACCACCTTGCGCACGGTTGTATCCAGGGTTGCAAAAAGCTTGTTCTCTACGAACACCTCGCTTTTGCTTATCACATTCATCAGGGTCGACTTGCCCACATTGGTATACCCTACCAGCGCCACACGTACCAGCGCACCACGGTTGCCACGTTGTACCGACATCTGCCTGTCAATGGTTTTTATCTTTTCCTTTAACAGGGCAATGCGGTCGCGCACGATGCGCCTGTCGGTCTCGATCTCGGTCTCACCAGGGCCGCGCATCCCGATACCACCCCGTTGGCGTTCAAGGTGCGTCCACATACCCGTAAGGCGGGGCAGTAGGTATTGGTACTGGGCCAGCTCTACCTGCGTTCGTGCATAAGAGGTCTCGGCACGCTGCGCGAATATGTCGAGAATGAGGTTGGTGCGGTCCAACACCTTAACATCAAGTACTTTTTGGATATTCTTTTGTTGCGCAGGTGTTAGCTCATCATCAAAAATGATGGTCTTAACGTCGTTCTCCTTTATATATAAGTTGATCTCTTCGATCTTTCCCGTGCCTAAAAAGGTCTTGGGGTTAGGGCGCTCCATCTTTTGCGAAAAGCGCTTTATGACCTCGCCCCCTGCGGTGAAGGTAAGGAACTCAAGCTCATCGAGATATTCTGACAATTTCTCTTCGCTTTGGTTTTGAGTGATAACGCCCGCAATTATGGTCTTTTCGAAGTTTATAGTTTCTTTTTCCAGCATATAAATTAAGTAATGGATACAAAATTAATCAAACACAATGTTTTATTTTTTTAACTTCTCATAAAAAAATCCCAATTGATATTTATTTTGTTAAAATTTAATGTCTTGTTAGCTAATCGTTATATTTTTTTAAATTTGGGGTTTAAATTTTATTAAACCTAAAAAACTATGAAAAAAATTACTTTGATTGTTTTCATGTTTTTAATGACCTGGTGCGGATACGCCCAGTTAGCGTTAGAAACATTTGACAACAGCGGTACTTCGCTTCCCCCCGGATGGCAGCAGATCAACGTTGCGGGCCCGGGTCAATTTTGGAAGGTCGTACCACACAATGCCATCCAAAGCCCTGCATATGGGGGAAATGGTTCGGTCGCTTTCCTGAACAGGGAGAACGTACTGACCGGAACAACTGAGGACTGGCTTGTAACGCCTCAGTTCAACGCGCCTGCGAATGGGCAGCTTCGTTTCATGTCGAGACTTACTCAATTGGGTGACGACCTCTCGACCTACAGGATCATGATCCATGTAGGTAACGACCCGACCAATACTGCGGCCTACACACAGGTACAGGCCTGGACGGAACTTACACTTAACCCTGATCCGTTCCAAACGGACTATCTGGAAAAAGTAGTTCAGCTTCCTCCGGGATCAGCGAACCAAATGGTGTACATTGCATTTGTAATGAATGGCGACTTTGGAGACCGCTGGCTGGTAGACAACGTAAAGGTGGTTCAACAGTGCCTTAACCCGGTAGGTCAGCCTACAACGAACATTGGCATTAACACTGCTACGCTTAACTGGACCAACCCATCGGGTGCAAGCCAGTGGAACATAGATATCGTACCGGCTGCAGGAGCGCCTACTAACGTGGGTCTTTCTTATACAGGGCCGCCAAACAACAGCTATGTAGCTACTACGGACAGCGCGGGCAACCCGCTCCAGCCGGCTACACAGTATAAGTATTATCTGAAGGCTATTTGCCCTGATACCGGTACAAGCGACTGGGTCGGGCCGTATTTCTTTACAACGGTAGTGCCGGGTACCAACTGTACCGCACCTATCATTATTGGTAACGATACCTATTCGCATACTTCGAACACCAACCTTTATGGTGATGACATTGAAGGGACTGTAGGTGCTACAGGCTGTAGTACTACGGCCAACTACCTTAATGGTGACGAAGTGGTTTATGCTTATACACCTACCTACACAGGTACCGCAGGTTTCAGTATGACCAACAATGGTCCTAACTCCGGTATGTTCATTTACAACAACTGTGCCGACATAGGTGTTGGTTGTGCGGCGGGTGGCGTAGGTAATGCTACCAACCCGGTGAACATTAACATGGCGGTGGTCGCAGGCCAAACGTATTATGTAGTTATCTCTACATCGGGGACTACGCAGTCTACCCCATATACACTTACGATACAGCGCATCAACTGTGCAGCTCCGGTAGGATTGCCTACACAGGGCGTTGATTCTGACTCTGCTAACCTTTCATGGACGAACCCAAGCGGCGCGACCTCATGGCAGGTAGTGGTACAGTTCGCAGGTACGGGCATACCGACAGGTGCCGGTACAACTGCTAACACGAACACGAACTATACTGCAGGCCCTCTTGCCGATGGTACTGCATACGAATATTATGTAAGGGCTGATTGTGCCGATGGTACTTTCTCTGCATGGGCAGGTCCTTACCGATTTACAACTACACAGATACCGGTGAACATTACCGGAGGATACTCTCAGAACTTTGAGGGGCCACACGGATTCGCGCTTTCGAACGGTACGCAAGTCAACCAGTGGCACTATGGTACTGCTGTAAGCAATTCGCCTACGCATTCACTATACATTAGTAACACTAACGGTACAACGCACGCTTATTCTACAAGTGCTGCATCGATAGTGCATGCTTACCGCGACATTGCCATGCCTACACCTGTTGACCAGATACTTCTTCAGTATGACTGGAGGAACAATGGTGAGAACAACTGGGACTTTATAAGGGTATGGTTCGTACCGGCTACGTTCACGCCAACACCGGGTGTACAGATCACCGCGGCCAACAGTGGCGGTATACAGCTCGGCGGCAACCATCAGCTTGCGAACAGCTGGGTGACCGAGAACCGCATTATCAATGCCGGCGCTTATGCAGGCACTGTAATGAGGCTTGTATTTGAATGGACCAGCGATACGAGTGGCGGTGTGCAGCCTCCGGGAGCAATAGACAATGTGAACATATCACTTGTTGCTTGTCCGTCGCCATATAACCTTGCGCTTGGAACACCATTTACAGCCAACTCGGCTACAGTAACGTGGACAGGTCCAACTTCGGTTAGCCCAACGTTCGACTATGTGTTCGGAACTACCAACACAGCGCCAACAGGGGCTACTGTTCCAACAGGCAACGTTAATACCGCTTCGGTTCCTTTCACAAGCCTTACGCCATCGACTACTTACTATTTCTGGGTAAGGAGCAACTGTGGCGGCGGTACGACCAGTGCATGGGTTGGGCCATTTGCATTTACAACACCGCAAATTGCCGCAATACCTGGTACACTGATCGACTTTGAAAATACCAACCACCAGTGGACGCTAAGCAACGGTACCGCGACCAACCAATGGCACTATGGTACTGCTGTGAGCAATTCGCCTACGCACTCGATCTATATCAGTAATACTAACGGTACAACGCATAACTACTCTACAAGTGCCGCATCGATAGTGCATGCTTACCGTGATTTCCAAATGCCAAACCCTGTAGACCAGGCCATAATAACATATGACTGGAGGAACAATGGTGAGAATAACTGGGACTTCATAAGGGTATGGGTCGTTCCTGTAAACTTTGTGCCTACACCGGGAACACAGATCACTGTAGCCAACAGCGGCGGCTTCCAGCTTGGAGGCAACCACCAGCTGGTAAACACATGGACACCTGCTACACACTTAGTGAACGTAGGAACTTATGGCGGCAGCATCATGAGGCTTGTGTTCGAATGGACGAGCGATACCAGCGGTGGTACACAGCAGCCAGGCGCCATAGATAACGTGAACGTACAGATCGTTACCTGTCCTACGCCAACGGCGCTTACATTGGGCCCGGTAACACTAAATACGGCAGCTATCAGCTGGACTGGACCTGCATCTGTAACACCAACGTATGATTACTATTATACGACTACCAATACTGCTCCAACTGCCGGCACTACGCCAACAGGCAACGTTTCTCCTACGAATGTTGGATTAACGGGACTTAACCCGTCTACCAACTATTTCTTCTGGGTAAGGAGTAACTGTGGAGGTACAGATGGTACAAGCCTTTGGGTAGGGCCTTTAGTGTTCAACACACCACAGGTGCCTGCAATACCGAACTATAGTACGGATTTTGAAGACCCTAACTATCAGTGGACATTGAGCAACGGCGCGCAGACCAATCAGTGGGCATACGGTACCGCGGTAAGCAACTCGCCTACCCATTCACTATACATTAGTAATACAGGTGGTACTACACATAACTATAACACAGGAGCAACCTCTGTTGTACACGCTTACCGCGATGTAGCGCTTCCTACCCCGCTAGACCAGATCGTGCTTCAATTCGACTGGAGGAACCAGGGAGAAGCAGGATGGGATTATATCCGCGTATGGGTCGTGCCGTCAACGTACGCACCAGTACCGGGTACTCAGATCACTGCGGCTAACAGTGGCGGCTTCCAGTTGGGTGGCAACTACCAGTCCAGCAACACTTGGGCAACGGCAACGCATATTATCAATGCAGCGGCCTACGCCGGAACTACGGTAAGACTTGTTTTCGAATGGCGCAATGACGGCGGCGGCGGTACGCAGCAGCCTGGAGCGATCGATAACGTTAATATCCAGATCGTTACCTGCCCTTCGCCTACGGCGCTTACGCTTGGCCCGGTAACACAGAATACTGCGGATATCAGCTGGACAGGACCTTTATCGGTAACTCCAACATATGATTACTACTATTCTACATCGAACGTTTCTCCTACAGGTACTACAGTACCGAACGGTAACGTATCGCCAACGAACGTTGGATTGACAGGACTTACACCATCTACCCAATATTACTTCTGGGTAAGGAGTAACTGTGGCACTACAGACGGCAACAGTATTTGGATCGGCCCACTGCCTTTCATGACTACGCAGATCCCTGCTGAGCTTGAATACACAGAGGATTTTGAAGATCCAACTCATGGCTGGGCGCTGTCTAACGGTACGCAAACCAACAAGTGGGTATACGGTACTGCGGTAAGCAACAGCCCAACGCATTCACTTTACATTAGTAATACTAATGGTACTACCCATAACTATGCTATAGGTTCAGGATCTGTTGTGCATGCATTCAGGGATATCCTTATTGAAGACGAGGTGAACATGATCAATGTCGCCTTCGACTGGAGGAACCAGGGAGAAGCAGGCTGGGATTACATAAGGGTTTGGTGGGTGCCAACCTCATTTGTTCCAACCCCGGGCACACAGATAACAGCTGCTAACAGCGGCGGTGTGCAACTTGGCGGCAACTTCCAGACGAACAATACCTGGACAAATGCAAACTTCAACATACCTACACAGGGTCCTGCAACCATAGGAAGGCTTGTGTTCGAATGGAGGAACGACACCAGTGGCGGTACACAACAGCCGGGTGCTATTGATAACATTAATATCACGATCGTTACATGCCCTCCACCGGCAGACGTGAATGTAAGCTGTGTTTCTTCGAACGGTGCTAACATTACATGGGAACCGGGAGGAAATGAAACAGAGTGGGAATATGCTATACTTCCGGCAGGATCGCCTGCACCTGCAAGCGGGACGGAAATTGACGTTACTACGGTTATAAGCGAAACGCTTAACAATAATACGGCCTATACATTCTGGGTCAGGGCGATTTGTAGTTCTACCGAGGTGAGCCCATGGTCATCTGGTAACTTTACCACTACAGATGTATCTATTGTTGATGCAGAACCATTCTGTGGTTCAAGTGGAGGATCGTCGATCATTTTCGACAATACTTTCGGACAGGGCTTCAATTCTGGTTACGGAGAAGTGGCATGTCTTGGATCTACTCCAAACCCGGTTTGGTACTACCTTCAGGTAGAACAAGATGGGCAGCTTGACTTCCAGATGATCCAGAACACGCAATTTAGTAACGATGGTACACCTATCGGTACAGGCCTTGACGTTGACTTTGCAGCCTTTGGTCCGTTCACATCGCTTACTGAAGCATGTGCGCAGATCGACCTGGTTGACTGTCCAACATGTCCATTCAGCAACGTAGGATCGACTTTCTATCCTTTCGGTAACATTATTGACTGTAGCTACTCCGGTGCGCCGATAGAGAACTTTACGATCCCTAACGCGGTAGAAGGCCAGATCTATGCTGTACTTATTACAAACTTTAACGGTGCGCAGGGCCAGATCCAGCTACAGCAGTTGGATTCGAGTACAGGTACTACAAACTGTAACATCCTTTATAATGTGGCATTGGGTCCTGATAAAGAGTTCTGTGGACAACCGAATACAACGATAACAGCTTCGGTAACTACTCCGGGTAACGGACAGGGTCCTCAATACCAGTGGTTCATGGATGGCTCTACAACGCCGTTCGTGCCAGTGATCGTGTCTACTACGGCTCTTACGCAAACCATCCAGGTTTCTGAACCGGGAGTGCATACTTACACGGTTCTGGTAACGGTACCGAACGCTTCGAATACTGAGCCTATTACAGATACTGTAACAGTAGCGCTTGGTCCGGACGTGAACGTTCCAAATCCTGCTGAAGTGATCCTTTGCGGATTTAACGCAGAATCATCTATCGACC